>Ga0194060_10000155_pt1 | contig 48894 bp, 58 predicted proteins | sample SepL225m_MetaG_FD_163427 | JGI IMG/M metagenome (GOLD analysis project Ga0194060, IMG submission 163427) | Anoxic zone freshwater microbial communities from boreal shield lake in IISD Experimental Lakes Area, Ontario, Canada - Sep2016-L222-5m | ecosystem: Environmental > Aquatic > Freshwater >...
TGTACGGCTACCAGTTCGGCCACCCCGGCAAGAAGCTGATGTTCATGGGCAGCGAGTTCGGCCAGACCCGCGAATGGAACCACGACTTCAGCCTCGATTGGCATCTGGCGCAGTTTGCGCCGCATCATGGACTGCAGCGTCTGGTGGCCGATCTGAATCGGGTCTACCGCGAGGAACCCTCGCTCCACCAACTCGATGCCTCGCCCGACGGCTTCAGCTGGATCGACTGCAACGACCACGACAACTCGGTGGTCTCGTTCCTGCGGCGCGCGCGCGATCCGCGAGATTTCACGGTATTCGTCATGAACTTCACGCCGGTTCCCCGGCTCGACTATCGGGTGGGCGTGCCGGCGCCGGGTCTGTACCGTGAACTGATCAATACGGACGCAGCTGTGTATGGCGGGTCCAACGCGGGCAATGCGGGCATCGCGGCGACCGAACCTGTTCACACGCACGGGTTCCCGCAGACGCTCACGTTGACGATTCCGCCCCTGGCGTGTGTGGTCCTCAAGCCGGAGTCGGCATAACCTCGTCTTCCCGGTGGCTCTCGTTTCGAGCTCAGACCCGGTGACGCCGCTGGTTCTCCAGCCGAACCAGACACCGTGACCGCCGGCGACCACGTGCGATCTGCGACAGCTTTCTGGATGTCATCCCTCCGACACAGGTGCCGACCAACCGTGCCACTGGCGCACACTGGGTGTGCGGATTCCAGGCGAGAAGTGTGCGCGTGCCGATGGCCGCAGGCGGCATATTGCCGGATGAAAATCACATAACCTATTTTGTATCAATAAGTAACGGCACTTAGCCGGCAATGTGCGGAAGTGTGGACGTCTTCTTGCACTGTGCGGATGTGCGACGTGTGCAATTCAGGTCGTCGCGAAGGTGGATGCCAGATGCTTGAGACCGTTCAACAGACAGCAAATGTGGTTGTGGTCGACGACACGGATGTCAGCGCAGAGGTGCTCAGGCGCCTCCTTCTCCAGGACGGATACGCCGTCGAGGTCGCCCACGACGGCGAGAGTGGCCTTGAGGTGGTGCGCCGATCGACCCCGGACCTCGTCTTGCTCGACGTGATGATGCCCGGCATCAACGGTTTCGAGGTCTGCCGCCGGCTCAAGTCCGATCCGGCCACCCGCCTGACGCCGGTCGTGCTGGTGACCACGCTCGATGGGCGCGACGACCGCATCGAGGGCGTGGACGCGGGCGCCGACGATTTCCTCACCAAGCCGGTGGACGGCATGGAGCTGAGGGCCAGGGTTCGGGCGCTGTTGCGGCTCAAGCGGTTTACCGACGAGCTCGATTCGGCCGAGGCCGTCATTTTGAGCCTGGCGCGCACCGTCGAAGCGCGCGACCCGTGCACCGAGGGCCACTGCGAGCGGCTGGCCGGATACGCCGTGCAGATGGGCGAGGCGATGGGGCTGCGCGAAGACGAACTGGCGGCGCTTTATCGTGGAGGGTACCTGCACGACGTCGGGAAGATTGCCGTCCCGGACAGCGTGCTGATGAAACCGGGTGCGCTGTCGCCGGCCGAATACGAGCTGGTCAAACGGCACACGATCGTGGGCGACGAAATCTGCACCGACTTCAGGGCCCTCAGGCCGGTTCGCCCCATCGTCCGGCAGCATCACGAACGCCAGGATGGCAGCGGATATCCCGATGGTCTGGTGGGCGACCAGATTTCGCTGCTCGCACAGATTGCCGGCGTGCTCGATGTGTACGACGCCCTGACCACGTCGCGGCCCTACAAGGAGGCGTTGAAGCCGTCCGAGGCGTTGGCCCTGTTGAGAAAAGAGGCCTCAGACGGCCTCCATCGCATGGCGTTGATCGACATGCTGGACAGCCTGCTGCGCGTAGGGAAACTGACGGCGGTGATCGATACCGAAGAGTTGAGCCGCCGTTTCCTGAAAGGCACCGCCCGATGACCCCGCAGAATCCGGTACTCCTTCTGGTCGATGACGACCCGTTAGTCAGGCAGGTGGTCGGCCGATTTGGCGCCGAAGCCGGCTACGACGTCGTGTCGTGCGCGGGCGGCACACAGGCGCTCGATCAGCTCCAGCGCCGGCCGGCGTTTGCGCTGGTCGATCTGCGGATGCCCGACGTCGACGGCCTCCAGGTGCTGCGGGCGGTTCGCGAGCGCGTGCCCAGTTGCGAAATGGTCCTGATGAGCGGCGAGGCGACCATCGAAGAGGCGGTTGAGGCCGTGCAGCTCGGCGCGATCGACTATCTGCGAAAGCCGCTCGATTTTGATCGGCTGCGCCGGTTGCTCGTCAACGTGCGCGAAGAGGCGGCCAGGCGCCGCAGCCTGCTCGCGATCGAAAGCGACGTGGCCCGCCGTCTGGAGTTCTGCGGGATGCTGGGCCGCAGCTCGTCGATGCAACAGATCTTCAGCCTGATTCGACGCCTCGCGCCCCACGTGCGCCACGTGCTGATCGCGGGCGAGACGGGCACCGGCAAGGAACTCGCCGCCCGCGCGTTTCACCGCCTCGGCCCGCGCAGTCAGCAGCGTTTCGTCACCGTCAACTGCTCGGCGGTGGTCGAGACGTTGTCGGAAAGCGAACTGTTCGGCCACGTGCGAGGGGCGTTTACCGGGGCGACCGAGAACCGCATCGGCCTGTTCGAGATGGCCGACAAAGGCACACTGTTTCTCGACGAGATTGGGGAACTCCCGCTGGCGCTGCAGGCCAAGCTGTTGCGCGTGCTCGAAACGGGCGAAATCCAGCGCGTCGGCGCCGTCGACCGCCGGCGTGTCGACGTCAACGTGTTCGCCGCCACCAATCGTAACCTGCGCACCGAAGTGGCGGCCGGCCGGTTCCGCACCGACCTGTTCTACCGGCTCAACGTGATCGAAGTGACGTTGCCGCCGCTGCGCGAGCATCGCGAGGACATCCCGTACTTGACCGCCGCGTTTGTTCGCGAGTTCGCCACCCGGCTCAATAAGCCGCTGGCCGGCATCAGCGCCGAAGCCGAGCGCACGCTGTGCGCGGCGCACTGGGAAGGCAACGTTCGCGAACTGCGCAACGTCGTCGAACGCGCGTGCATCCTGGCGGACACCGACCTGATCTCGGAGCGCGAACTGGTGGGGGTGGCCACCGCGCCTGAGCGGCCCGTGGTGTCGATGCCGGCGGCGCTGGCCCGGATCGACGCGGCTCCCGCCACCGCGCCAGCTCCCGATGCGCCCGAGCACGACGAGTTCGGGCTCAAGGCCGTCGAACGCGAGCACATCGTGCGCGTGCTCGAGCGTTCACGCGGCAACAAGAAGGCGGCGGCCGAATTGCTGGGCATCAGCCGAAGAAAACTGTATCGCTACCTGGAGGAGTACCGCCTGCACATTCCGCAAAAATCGATCGCCGGCGCCGAGGTGCCTCCGCTCGAGAACGCGACCCGACACTAATCCCGCAGCGCCGCTTCGGCCTTTCGCCAGGGGCCGTGGCGGCGCAGCGTTTCGCCCGCCCCCCGCTCTCTGACCCCACCTCCCATCACGCCTCCTCTCGGGCCGCTGCTGTCGTCCACGCCTTTTGTTCCAGGCTTGCTGCTTTTCTCTGCTCTCCCGCCCACTCCTCGGGGCTTGCGCGCACATGCGCATGGGCGGGTGGCGCACGCATACCCGGAATTCTGCTGTGCGCACAGTCTGTGCGGACGCTGCGCAGTTGCGATGTGCCCCGCCGCGCGCTCGACGTCGGACAACGGCCGAAACATGAAGCAAACACCTGAAAACATTCGATTTATCAAACATTTTGTTTCTGGCCCCGCACTTGCTGTGCTCACACGTGGAGAAAGCCATCGGCGACGCCTTCCTGCCGAGCGGAACAGGCGACCTGATGGCGGCCGTTCTCACGGTCTGCCAGCCCGGGTGGGTGCCGAGACGCCCAGGGGGCGCGATACGCCGGATGGGCAGGCATTGGTGGCGATGAAAGAGGACAACGTGATGCGGACGAGCGCGACGCACCTCCTGAAGTCGGTTCGAGGCTTTACGATCGCCGAAATGGCGATGATGTTAACTGTGACGACGATTGTGGCCGGGGCGGCCGCTCCGGCCGTTCAGGATTACGTGGCCCAGGCCCGCTATACGCGAGCCCTCCACGACGCCCGCGCGATTGCGACCGCGGTGTCGCGTTTCGAAGGCGACGTGCTCGGCCAGTCGGCCAGGGCACGCGGGTGGGCGACGTTCGATCTGCTGGTAGGCGAGGGCGCCACGCCCGGGCTCGGGGCCGGCGGCGATCGGTTGTGGCTGGCGCCGCTTGGAGCCGCCCGCGTCGGACTGCTCGACGAACACCTGGTGACCAACGCGGTGGGCTACAGTTCGAATCCTCCCCGCCAGGCCAACTTCATCCGTGGATGGCACGGCCCGTACATCGAGTCGGGCATCGGCCCAGATCCGTGGGGCAATCGCTACGCGATCAATGTGAAGGCGCTCGCCGATGGCGGCAGCTGCACGGTGGTGGTGTCGGCGGGGCCCAATGGCAAGATCGAAACCACCTACGACGGAGCCGTCATCGTGCCGGGCGGCGACGATCTGGTTGCTCTGGTTGCGCCACCGCGCTGACACCGCGACACCAGTCGGATGGTGGGGTATGGAACTCGAGTCGGCAGCGTGGAGCTGAGGAGAATCGGTCATGTGCTCAGTGCTTCTGGTTGATGACGAAGCGATCGTTCGAGACGTGATGGGGCGCTGGCTCGATAGCCTTGGCTACGAACCACGAACCGCCGCGGGCGCCGACGAAGCGCTCGAGCGGCTGGACGAAAAGCCCGCCGACGTCGTCTTGTGCGACATCGCGATGCCCGGCCCCGACGGGCTGTGGCTGGCCCGGCGCGTGCGGACCCTCTATCCGGACGCGGCCGTCGTGATGGTGACCGGATCGACCGAAGTGGATGCGGCCCTGAGCAGCCTTCACGCCGGCGCGGTCGACTATCTGGCGAAACCGTTCACCAAAGATCAATTGCGGGATTCGATGCGGCGCGGGATGGAGTGGCACCGCAACGCGGTTCGCGTCCGTCAGCGGGTCGCATCCCTTGAGAGCGAACTGCGCGAACGTCTGGCGCCGCTGGCCGAGTACCTCGAGCGGATGCCGGTCACCACCGACGCCGAACTCGACGGCATGCTCGAGTCGCTCGGACTCGATCGGGGTACCTTCCAGCACAGCCGGCGCGTGGCGCTGATCTCGGTGAACCTGTCGCTGGCGCTGGGCCTCAGAAGTCCAGAACTCTCAGACATCGAGCGCGCGGCGCTGCTGCACGATGTGGGGCGACTGGCGATGCCCAAGACGATCTTGAGCAAGCCCTCCGCCCTCAGCGAAGAGGAACACGCGGTGATTCGGCTGCAGCCCAAGCTCATCCACGAGATCCTGCGGAACTGCCCGTTTCTCGATCCGGCCGCCGACTCGGTCCGTTCCGCCTACGAGCGCTTCGACGGCAGCGGGTATCCGTGGGGGCTCAAAGGCGAAGAGATTCCGATTGGTGCGCGGATCGTTGCGGTGGCCGATGCGTTCGACACGATGACGCACCAGCGGCTGCATCGCGACGTGCAGGCGCTGCCCGAGGCGCTGTTCGAAATCCAGCGCTGCCGGCACACCCAGTTCGACCCCCGGGTGGTTGACGCGCTGATGAAAGTCGTCAGCCTGCACTGGCACGCTGGCGCGTCGAAGATCGTCACGGGCGACTTCATCGACAACCCCGTCGGCACGCAACTGATTCGCGCGGAGGATCCGTTTGCGCGCGACGATGAGGAGCAGAGCGCGGCGGGTTTCCTTCCTGAGTACAAGTCGCCTGCGTTGATGTAGTGTGCGTTGCACCTTGGCCCCGGGCAGGGTCCCCCGGGGCGAGGCCGGCCAATTCTCAGGCGCAGATCTGCGCGCTGTCCTGGTTACACTCCAAAACCGCCCACAAAACTGCGGTTTTCCATTGCTGGAAATAAACAGTACGAACGTTCGGTAAGAATGTTATTCTCTCTAGTATGAGCCTGCCGCGTGTGGCGGGTTCAGGTCCCCCGGAGAGCGAGGCAGTTATGCGCGTCGGTTCATCTGTTCTCATCGGTGTCATGTTGGTGGTGGTCGCCGGGTTTGCGCCAGTTGCGTCCGCGCAGACCTCCTCGAACGCGCAATTCGAATCGGCCGGAACCGATACGGCCCGGGTCCAGGCGTTTCTTGGCACGCTGCAGGATGCGCTGGCGATGGAAAATCACCTAAAAGTCGCCTCGATGATGAAGTACCCGCTCGAAGCCTGGGTGGACGGTCAGGCGATCACGCTGAGGAACGACGGAGCGTTGCTGTCGCGGTACCGGCAGATTTTTGATCCCTCGCTCCGCCGCCTGATTGCCGATCTGCGCGTGGAGGCCATGACGGCGAGCGCCGATGGCATCAGCATCGACGGCGGCCGGATTTGTCTCAAGGCCGGCGACAAAGGGCGCGGGCTGAAAATCGTGAAGTTCGGCGACCCGGTGACGACCCGGTAGCCTTCCCTCCGCATCACGCGGGATCCTGGTCGGCGGCCGAATCGGCTCGGCGCGCCGACCGCATCACGCATCTTCCGCCATTCCCTGACGGAATCATGACGCGCGAACCGCCTTTCGGCGCAAAGGGATGTCCGAGTGGTTGACGGCGTGCGCCCGGAAATCGCTCTGGCGATTTGCGACGGCGTGCTGCGGATTTCTTAGGGAACAAGCCGCCTACTGGTTGAGGATAACCATGCACCCCCGCCGCCCAGGGCGGGCATTTCACCACCTGACGCTTCGGAAGTTCACGGCGCAACGGCAAGGACGGCTATAGTGGGTCTCACTTGCCAGTCCCCTCGCGTTCTGGATAGACGGGGCGCCGTATACAGGTCGACCGACGCTGAAGGGATGACTTCGATGTCCATGTACCGCCTGTCGGCCGCGATGGTCTTCGGATGTGCGATGTCTTGGACAACGGCACCCGTCGCCGCCCAGACGCCGCCGCCGCCGACGTTCCGGAGCAGCATCGATGTCGCCGCCGTGGACGTCCTGGTCGTTCGCGCCGGTGACGGCCAACCCCTCAGAGACCTGACGGCGGCAGACTTCACCATCTTGGTCGACGGCAAGCCGCGTCCCGTCTACTCCGTCGACCGGCTCACCTACGCGACGTCTCCTGTGGCCGGCAGCAGTTCGGGCGCGGCCGCCCCCTCACCATCGTCGGACTCCGTCCGCACGGCCACGGCGAACACATCCTCGCAGGTATCGGACTCCGCCATCGGGGAGGCCCGGCCGCCTGTGGCGCCGGCAACAGCGCCCACCCCCCAACCACTTGCGGCAACCGCATCACCTGCGGCAACCGCATCACCCGTACCTCTCGCCGCGGTCGCGCGTCCCGTCACACCGAAAGATGCGGCACTCGACGACGTGCTCGCGCGAGTGTCGAGGTATGTCAGCACGTACGGATCCGAGGCGTCGATGTTCGTCGGGGCGGAAACATACAACCAGCATGCCGAAGATGACGACGGCCGTTCGTACACGCCGCGGCGACTGGTATCCGAATTCGCGCTCGTCAAGGCGGGCAAGGGAGATACCTGGGTTGGCTATCGAGACGTGGTCGAGGTCAACGGATCGACCGTGGTCGATCGGCGGGATCGCCTCTTGCGCCTTCTGACGTCACCATCGGCTGATGCCGCGCAAGTGAAACAGATCGCCGACGAGGGCGCACGCTACAACATCGGCCCGATCAGTCGCAATTTCAACGTGCCGACCACCGTGCTGCTGTTCTTCGACTCGTCGTCGATTGGCAGATTCACCTTCGAGCGGAAAGGCACCAAGCAGATCGACGGGGCGACGACATGGGAACTGCAATTCAAGGAGACGGCCCGTCCGACGCTGGTCCGGACGAAGGACGGGCGGGACGTGCCCTGTGAGGGACGCATCTGGGTGGTGCCCGAGGATGGGACCGTCGTCCGCACCCAGATCGAATTGCGCAATTTCGCCGATCAGCGCACGACCAGGGAGACGATCGAGAAGGAGGCGCCGCCCCCTCCGGTCGCAACCTCTCCGCCGCCTACTCCTTCGTCGACCACGGGAGGAACAGGCGGGAGTTCTACCGCGCCAGCCCCGCCCCCTCGACCCACGGCGATGCCGAGTGTACCGCCCCGCACGGTGGTGCGCACCGAGAACGTGCGCATCGAGAGTGTGGCGCGAATCGAGGTGACCTATCATCTCGAAAAGACCTTCGGTGTCTGGCTGCCGATGAAGATGTCCGAACTCTACGAAGGGGCCCTCCCTGCCGCGACGAAGGGGGTGTTCACGCTCGGTCGAACGACGGGTGTTGCGGAGTATGCCAACTTCAAACGATTTGCGGCATCGGCGAAGATCGTCGACGTGAAGTAGCGCGGGATGATCTGGCAAACGTGTATGACAGCCCTGTCCAGGCCAAGGCTCACCGTGGCGTTGCGTTGCTCGCGCGAAAGCGGAGCGGTGCTACGTCTCCAGCAGGTCTCTGAGTTGAGGCAACAGTTGTGGGACTTCAGCGGTGGCTGTCCGCCACACGATAGCGGTATCGATATCGAAGTAGCCATGCACGAGACGGTTGCGCATCGAGACTATTGCGCTCCAGGGTATCGCCTCAGTCACACACCGCGTCTCGTCGGATACGTTGACGGCAGCTTCGCCAATCACTTCGATCGCATGCACGACGGCGAACAGCAACATCCGGTCGATGCCCAGGTCATGAGCGTCTCGGTCGGCGATAAACGTTGCGACGGCTTCGCACGCGTCAATCATAGGCAAGACGCGCACTCGGTCGTCAGCGCGCATATTGCACCGTGGCCACGCGGGACACCTCGTCACGAAAATGCCGACTCAGGTCGTTAAGGGTGCGAAGGTCGACACATCGGCCGCCAATGAGATTCGCCAACTCGTCTTCCATCCGGGCGAGACCAATCAAGCCGGGTTCAGCGCCCCGCTCGAATTCCACCAGCAGATCGACGTCGCTGTCGGGTCGCGACTGATCTGTCAGATGCGACCCGAATAGCGAAAGACGGCGAATCGCGTGGCGTCGGCAGAACTCGGTCAGCGCGGCGGTATCGGTCCCCAGGACGGCGTGCATCTCGGGCGCTCCTTTGGCACAGGGCTGGACGTCGATGGCCCTGTGCGTTATACGTTCATTGTAGGCCGGTCCACACAACTTCGCCAGCAGGCGAGAGGGCATCCTGCGGTCGGGGATGAGTTCATGCGGCCTTGTCGATCGGCAGGAGCGCATTAGCACAGGATCCGTTGACAAACGCATGCGCTAGCCGACTCGGCAAGTACTGCCCGCTGGGGTGTGGGGACTCACTGGCGTTTGACCCGCCGCGGTCGTCGGTGGCTGGCGTTGCCGCGGCGCCTTGATTGGGCCGCGTCAGCGAGGTCGGCTCGTCGGATGGTCTCCGCCTGGAAATTGTTAGCATGGGCTTGCTGGTCATGGACAATCTGGCGATGAACGCAATCGAACTGATCGGTGATATTGACGACGATCACCGACTGCACGCAGACGTCCCGAAGGAAGTGCCTCCGGGTCAGGTTCGCCTGATCGAATTGGTGCCTGGCGAGGACGAGGCCGGCGGCATGTGGGCGCGCGGGATTGCCGCAGATTGGTCCGCGGAATTGCAGGACGTCCGCGAGGACATCTACACGCTCAATGACGGTCAGCCCGTGAATGCTCCCAGGTGAAATCTACTGAGCGCGCTTTCCGTTTGGCGATGATCCGGGGATGAAGTTGCGGCCAGGTCACGTACAATCCTCGCGATCGTTACCGCCTGACTGACAGACTCACCGATGCCGAGCCCCCGTCATCGATCGTGAAGGTGGTGGCACCCGCTCTGGCCTGTTCCAGAAAATCTGGCGCCTCCCACTGTCCCTCTTCCAGGAAGGCACGCGCGACCGCGCAATAGGTGCCGGCGGGCAAACCCTTGAGGGAGAACCGACCCGTGCTATCAGGTCGCGCGGTCCGAATGCGACGTGAGCCGGGGATCCAGAGATCGGGATCATCCGCGAAGACGACGACGACCGCGTCCGCCGTGGGCTTTCCGTTCGCGTCTACGACCGACCCGGTCGCTGTGCCGATCTTCTGCGTCACCACGAGCGTGAGGCCAGCGAGTTGTCGCCCGCTGGTCGGCACGTCCCACGGGACGTCCGTGATGTCCTTCTCACCGAGAGTGACCGACCCGAGCATCCAGCCGTTAGGGATTCCGATGAGTCGGAAGAGGAACGAACCGCCCAACTGGGTCAGCTTGAACGACCATGATGCGTCCACCGAGACCACGCGCATCGTTGGCAGCACGTTGGGGTACGGCGCGTCCAGCACGACACGCACGCCAGACGGCTCGAACGGGGGCGCCGAGCCGTCCTCGGTGACCACGTTGCCCGAGACGGTGCTCCCGGTCCTCGACACCAGCACCAGATCGTCAAGGTTCGAGTCGGCCACCGTGATCTGCTGGTCCGCGGCGGCCGCCATCAGCATGTAGTGCCCACCGGCGACATCCGTGAACTGGAACGTGCCATCCGGTGCCGTTCTGGTCATCCGGCGCCCGGGGCCGTTGAACATTCCCGGGGTATGGCTATAGGCCAGCATCACGCTTTCTCCGGATGCGGGCCGACCGCTCTCCAACACGACGCGGCCCGCCACCCGCACCGCCCGACTGGCCGACAGAGCCAGGTAGAGACCACCCCAACCTCCGACGCCGCCAACGTGAGGGGCTCGGTTCGATCCATCGGCCCATCAGGATACGCGGAGGACGCAAATCCATAGGCTTCGTGCCGCTCGCCGTGCCACGTCTCGGATGAGGATGCCACGAGGACGTATTGACCGGGGGCAAGGCCGGAGATGCGAAACCGCCCCACGTCATCGGTTTCGGCGCCGCCGACCTGCGACGGGACGCGGCGACCGCGGTCACAGTGGAAGGTCAGTACGTCCACGCTGACGCCCGGGAACGGTTCTCCCGCGTCGTCAACCACCGTGCCGGCAAGCACGGCTCCTCTGGGCAGGCCGATGTCGATATGGTCGACGGTGCTACCGCTTCGGACCTCGACGACGACCCCCTTGTCACCGGGGTGCCGTTGACCAAACTGCCGTCCGACGAACCCGGTGCGGGAAGCAAAAACATAGTAGGTGCCGGGAGGAACGCCAAGGAGTTCGTACTGCCCACCAGCATTCGTGTATGCCCGCGGCAGTGAACGGAAGTCTGCGTTCTGGACGGCCGGCAGCAAGATGACACGAGATCGCCGCAGCGGTTTGTCCGAGTCGGTGGCTGCGATGCGGCCGCGAATCGTGCCGGGTTTCGGCGCGGTGGCGGCAGCGGAGGCGGGGGCCTGCCCCCCGGTCGCCGCCTGAGGCATCCCGCCGACGACCAGCAGAAGGAGCGCGAGTGTGGTGACTCTCATCGGGCCCGATCCACGGTGAGGGTGACGCTGTCGGAGGCGCCGCCGGTCAGCTCCACCTTCATTGAAATCTCGATCAGACTGTCCAGAAACTCGGGATCTTCCCATTGGCCGTCTGCGACCTCGTCACGTGCGGCCACTCGATAGGTACCCGCAGGCAAGCCGGCGATGACAAACCGGCCCAGTCGGTCGGCGCGAACGGCGCGCACGAAGCGCGAGGCCACGCCCCAGCGCGCGCGATTTTCGGCAAACACGATGACGGTCAGATCGGGCGCCGGAGTGCCATCGCGGCCGGCGACCTTGCCCGCGATCGTGGCGCCTCTGCGGCTGAGGATCACCTGGAGTCCGTCGACGTCCCTTCCGCCCGAGGCGACGATGACCGGGACGTCCGTCACATCGCGACCGCTCAAGCGGACGCCTTGCAGCATCCACTCGTCCGGCAGGCCGGAGACGCGAAAGACATACGACCCATCCAGACGTGGGATCTGGAACGTTCCATCGGCCTTTGGCGGTTGCGGGAAGGGCTCACCCCACCGTGGCAGCACGGCGGTCGGGTCGCCGGACATCGCATCAATATGCAGCCGTGTCGGCGAAAAGGGAAGGGGAGTGCCATCCTCACTCACGATCGAACCCCGCGCCGCCGTGGGGCCTTTGGGGATTAGCGCCACGCGTTTGGCCGCGCTCCCGTCAACGATGACGCGGACGGCGGTCGTGGCACTTGGCCCGCCGGCGATCACTTCGTATTCCCCGGGGGTGAGCTTGGCGAATTCGAAACCGCCCCGAGCATCTGTCCTGGTCTGCCCGCCAAATCCCGACGAACTCAGCGCCCCCCCAACTGTCCGCGTAATCACGTCAAGGTTCACCACTTGGTTGGCCAGCGGTTCCCCAGTCGGGTCCTTGAGGGTGCCGGCGATCCGGGACGCATTCGCCGTGAGGAGTCGAATGTCGAGGCCCTCCAACTGCCCGCCCGCAGAGACCTTCACGGTCTAGGGCCGATCGGCGGCCAGCACACCAGGGTAGTACGTGACGACAAACACGGACGCGGTGCGGCCGTCGTCGCTCTCCCAGACGTCGGTGCTCGATGCCCGCAACTGATAGACACCGGTTTCGAGCCCACTGAGGTGGTAGTCGCCCTGATCGTTGGTTGTGGTCACCCGCGCCGGGACGGCCACACGATGGCCTCGAATGTACCGGGATTCCACCGCCTCGACACGCGCACCCGGCAGGGGTTCGCCAAGCTCATCGGTGATGCGGCCGGCCATTACCGCGCCCAGAGACAGGGCGATGTCGACGCCCTCGATGACCTGCCCGCCAGCGATGGTCACGGGCGCGCCCGTTTCGAGAGGGCGCCGCTGGCCATACTGGCGCGTGACGTAACCGGTACGGGACGCCGTGATGGTGTAGTTCCCGGGCGGGACCTCGGTTAGCTCGAACGTACCAAGGGCGTCGGTCACGGTTCCCGGCTGATTCGACGATGAGCCAGTCAGGCCGATCCGCACGCGGCGGATCGGTCGACTGCTGCCTGCCACGGTGACGCGGCCACGGATGGTGCCTCCTGCGGCCGGCGCTGGTGCCGCCGATCGGACGGAGGTGCCCGGCGGGCTGGTGGGAGGCGGCTGTCCCGCCGCGTGTTGCGCGCATAGGGCGAACGCCGCAACCCCAACGGCGATCGCCAGCACTGGTCGATACATCTTAGCGACCATCTCCCATCTTCGTGATCTGCCGACCGGCTATCTCCGCCGTCGTGACAACTTCGACGCAGTTATAACACGCGATCCGCCTCACGAGAACCGCGCCCGTCGAGTGGCAGGTCTGCGTTGCTGCGGCCCATGGTCCGCCACCGTCGCGCGGAACGACCGCGTCGAAAGCGAGACGAACAGCCCCCGGCCGTGATCCGGCGACGGACATCCGCATGGCTTCGATCGCCCGCCCCATAAGCTCTCGCGAATCGAGCGCAGCCTTCAGGCCACCCTTTCGAGTTGGTCACCAACGGGGTCTGCCTCGCACAATATGACGAATGTCGGCCTCGGGGTGTTCGTCTGTCGGAGTGCTCAACTTGGTCACCGCCTTGAGGCGAACCCAATTCGGGTTGGACTTCATTGAAGAAGATGCGTGCATCACGGCTCGTGACTTTGCGGTACGAGATGACGCGGATTTCATGTTCGTTCTCCGTGTGAACGACTGAGACAGGAACGCCTGCGAGGAGGCCGAATGTGACGAAGCGCTGCTCTCCGTACGAGCACCGATCGTCTTCGAAGGTGTGGCAGCGTCGACACGCGCGGAGCGTCAACAAGATCAAGCCCAGGGGCTTTCACGTGTGCCGCGCGCTTCGATTCTGACCGTGCGAACTCCGCCCACCAAGTGTATACAGTACGTAGTGGCGTCGACGACGCAAGCAACGACGACGAGCGACGCCGGCGCACCCTGTCGAAGACCTCAACGCGCCGAGAGGCATCAGCGGTGATCGCCTTACCCCGACCGTGATGCTCGGAATACCGCCAGGAAGACCCTTCAGCTACTGGTCGCGTGAACGTCTCGCTGTGTCGTCATTAGCGACCGAAGGCGACAAATGACGACAGCCCACGTCTGCCGGGCAAATCCTGCGTTTTCGCCGAATCTCCTCGCGTATACTCTCGCCACACACTTGGCAGGGTGCGGGCCAAAAATGGAGGTTCCCCGAATGGAGAAGATGAGGCGAAGACGACTCACGATCATGCTAACGACGGCGATCCTGCTTACTGTATGCGTTGGAATAGCGCCCGCTCGCGCGTCAGTCACAACCGTCAATCTGCGAATCGGAATCGGTACACAATCTGCGCGTTTGTCGATTGGCACGGGTTCGATGGCGCGAATCGGATTTCGAAATGGACAGGTGCTCGGCCTGATTCCGACAATCGACGGCGATGCCGTGCAGTTGTCCCTGGTCGACGTCACGGTCGAGCCCGCGACGGGCGCCGAGCACTTGGAGCCGCTGGCGGATTTGTCGATGAGCACCGGGACCACCGTACATTTCGACGGCGCCCTCGTGCCGATCGACCTCGAATTGCTCCAGGTGACAACATCGGTGTCGTCACCAGACGGTGCCGGCCCGTGCACGTCCTGTTGCGTGAGCTGCGGCGATGTTCTCTATTGCGGATGCGGAGTCGAGACGAATTGCGGCAGCTGCTGCTGTTCTGCGAGCTGTGGCTGCTCGCTGCTGTCGAGTGGCTCCTGCGTCGTCCGCACGCCAGATGCCGCAAAGGCGCCTTCGACCGCTCAGAAGTAGCGGCAGCCGGGCCTCGGTCATTTCGCCGGAGTCGGAGGACGAGGAGGATCGAGTTGGAGCGACTTCACGGTACCAGCGCCTGGGACGTCAATCGCCTGTCCAGGCGATAACAACCATGCGCCGATCTCGATGAGTTGTCTCGCACTCCCTTTGTCCCAGTCGGCCGAGCGCGACAGATGAATGCGGGCGCCGGCCGGGTCGTGCTCGGCGGACACCACATATGTCGTCCCGTCCTCTCCCGTGGTCGACGCGACGCCGCCAAATGGAACATACAGGATACCGGCCGAGCCATTCGCAAACGCCACAAGGACGCGAGCTGCAGACGTCCGCTGGCCTGAGGGGTCAGGGTGCGTGGAGGGCACGCGAGACGAGACCATCTGGGGCGTCGCGCCGCCCAAGCGGAGTGTCCCTGGGGCGCGGTTCATCACGATGGCAGCCACGCACGAGCCGAGTGCCAGGACGGCCAGGCCTACGCCTGCCGCTAACGCGAAATGCCGAGGCCCTCTCGACTGCTCATCGAGGCACCCAGGTGCCGTAATTGTCTCCCCCAGTACCGCGACCGGAGACAGCTCGACGGAGCCGTCGGACAGTGGCTGGCTGGAGTCGTCGCGATCGGATACCGCCGACTGTCCTTCGGTTGATTGGACCCATGTATCAAGTTGCCGCCGGCTGGCGAAGACCACCGACCTGCGCGACGTCCGGATTCGATGAACGGGAAGATGGTGCGAAAGCTCCCATCGCTGCACCGTGCGATCGCACGTGTGGAGATGTGCGCCAATTTCCTTCCAGCCGCGGAGCCGATCGTCGGCGTGCTCGGGTGAGTCGGAGTTATCGCTCATGCGGAGGCCCCCTCGACAGAAATATTACCAACGCTGCCCTGTCGGCCCAAGGAGTTTCTGTTTTCTTGTGAGACCTGATGGCATACGAGTTCACGACGTTGATAACGATCGCCGTGCGGCATCTATCGAGAGCCCCAGCCACCCGACTGGGTCCCCTGGCAGTGGTTTGTGGCGTCAGTCGCCACACTTTGGGCCGGGCACTAAGAACGGAAACCGCGATGTCCTATCGACAGTTCCAGCGGCAGCGTCTCAGCGCCAGAGTCGATCATCTGCTGCAGGAAATGCGCCCACGGTCGATTAAGGAGATCGCATTCGCCTTAGGTTTTGCCACCCCTCAGTCGTTCGCCAAGTGGTTGAAGCGGACGACCGGTTGCACCCCGATCGTCTGGCGTCGGAAACTGGTCGCTGACGCGCAGAAGGCAGACGTGGTCGGAAGCCGCGGCTTCGGAGCGGCGTCACCAAGCACGCCAACACAGACAAGCACCCCAACGCTAGGCCATGAGGAGCTATGATTCGGCCGGCGCCCTCAGGAGTCTTCGGACATGGTTGACATCGCTCGCCCGGATCTGCCGCTGGCGCGTCGGCGCCGCCGACTCATCGTCGGCGGCATCGGCCTGGCTGTTCTGGTTGTCGTCAGCGCCGCCGTGTCGAAACTGCAGCCGGCTGCGCCTGTGGTGGAGCGCGGCGCGGTGTGGATCGACACGGTGAAGCGCGGCCCGATGGCGCGCGACGTGCGGGGGACTGGGTCGCTCGTGCCCGAAGATCTGCGCTGGATTCCGGCGGGGGTCGACGGCCGGGTGGAACGCATCGTCCTGCGACCTGGCGCCTCGGTCACCCCCGAGACGGTCGTTGTCGAACTGAGCAATCCCGAGCTCCAACAAGCGGTGCGCGACGCCGAATTGCAGCTCCAGTCGGTCGAGGCGCAACTCGCCAATCGCCGGGTGGAACTGGAACGTGACGTGCTGGCGACCGAATCCGCAATGGGGGCGCTCGAAGCCGAGGCGCGCGACGCGCGGCAGGGGGCGGACGCCGAGGCCGCGCTGCAGGCAGAAGGCCTGACCTCGGCGCTGGCGCTCCGGACCAAGCGGTCCAAGGCCGATAGCCTCGATCAGCGCGTGACGCTGGAGCGCCGACGTTTCGAGATGCAGCGGGGCAGCTTGGCGACACAGTTGGCCATCCCCGAGGCCGACGTGGATCGCCAACGCGCCACGCTCGAACAAAAGCGCGTGCAAGTGGCCGGGCTCCACGTCCGGGCGGGCGTGTCGGGCGTGCTGCAGCAGGTGTTGGTGGAATTGGGGGCGCGTGTCAGTCCCGGCGCCAACCTGGTGCGCGTGGTGGACCCGACGCGGTTGAAGGCGGAACTGAAGGTGGCCGAAACGCAGGCGAAGGACTTGCAGGTGGGCCTGCGCGCCAGCATCGATACTCGCAACGGCGTGATTGCCGGCCGGGTGTCGCGCATCGACCCAGCGGCCACCGGCGGCACCGTGACGGTGGACGTGTCGCTCGATGGGGGGCTGCCGAAAGGCGCGCGGCCGGATCTGACGGTCGATGGCACGATTGAGATCGACCGCCTCGCCGACGTGGTATCTGTGGGGCGGCCCGCCAACGGCGAGGAGGGTGGGACGGTGCAGATCTTCCGGCTCGATGCGACGGGCCATGCCGTGCGCGTCCCCGTGACGCTCGGCCGGATGTCGGTCAACGCGGTGGAAATCCGCGCGGGCCTCAAGCCGGGCGACGAGGTGATTTTGTCGGATATGTCGACATGGAGCACGGTCGACCGGGTGCGAATCAAATAGACGAGGACCTTCGATGACCACAGACACGGTGAACACCACTGTCAACGATGACCTCCGCGTTCCAGTCGAGGGGAACGCCCCGGAGCCGATCATTCGTCTGCAGCAGATCACGAAAGTGTTTTACGCCGAGGATGTCGAAACGCACGCGCTTGCCGCGGTCGATCTGGAAATCCGGTCGGGTGATTACGTGGCAATCGCCGGGCCGTCCGGCTGCGGCAAGTCGACGCTGTTGTCGCTGCTTGGGCTGCTCGACACACCGACCGACGGGCGGTACTGGTTGAACGGTCAGCCGGTCGAAGCGCTGTCGGGCAAGGAGCGGGCGCGCACACGCAACCGGGCGATCGGCTTCATCTTCCAGAGCTTCAATTTGATTGGGGACCTGACCGTGGAGGAAAACGTCGAGTTGCCGCTCACGTATCGCGGCACGCCGCGAGGGGAGCGGCGTGAGCGCGTGCGCGCCGCGCTCGTTCGCGTCGAGATGGCGCACCGCGCCACACACCTGCCCGGCCAGCTCTCGGGCGGCCAGCAGCAGCGGGTGGCGGTGGCGAGGGCGGTGGTGGGGGAGCCGACGATTGTCTTGGCCGATGAGCCAACGGGGAATCTGGATTCGACAAACGGCGCGCTCGTGATGGACCTGCTCCAGGGCTTGAACGCCAGTGGCTCAACGATCTGCCTGGTGACCCACGACCCGCGGTACGCCGACCGCGCGACCCACACCGTTCATCTCTTCGACGGCCGCGTCGTCGACGGCGCCGTCGCGCCGGCGTGAGTAGCCCTCGCATGACCAGCGGTCGGTCATAACTTGGACCAACGGCGCGCGTCCCTGCCATCGATTGAACCCCCGCGTGTTCGACTGCGATCCGGCTGCACGAGGGTCGATTGCTGACCTGGAGCCAAGACCAAGCTCTCACTGCATGCACGAGCGGTCGACAGACTTCATTCGTGAACTGGTAATTCAGCGCCTTTTCGCGTTTACCTCGCGTCCGGTCAGTCGGCCAGCTGCAACCGCCTCGTTCTTGAGCCATTCGGACACCATTTGGGCCATTTGGACACCTGATTGTCCTTGGGCGCGGTAGGCAGTTCGATCAGAATATCGACTGTGTTTACCGGCCCGGGCGATAGTCATGCGGACTACCGCTGGAATAGCACGGGCACCTGACGAAACCGCGAAGTTCGAATGGAGATCGCTCATGCAGAAATCAACGTTCCTGTCCCTCTTGTGCAGAGTTGTTGTCCTAACCGCCTTGGTCGTCCTGGCGACCGCAGTTCCTCAAGCGGGTCCTGACCAGTGCGGAAGTAATCTGTCCACCTGCGAGACTTGTTGCGCGAATTGGGCCCAACAATGCCGTGACCGAGGTGGCGTACCCGACAGTTACTGCCACTGGGAAACCGGATACTGCGCCGGTCCGATGTGTTCTTGACTCGCGTCATACTCGAGGGCGCTGAGCGCACTGCCGGGCGGGCCCTGACGTTAGGCTCAGCGTCCTCGTAGTTGTCCCCCGTGATGCGACCCCTCCGTTCCGCGTCGCACAGACGCTTGGTGCGAAATCAATGACGAACCGCGATATGCGCTATCACCTACGTCCGTCTATCGAAACCGTATCCCACTTGGTATTCATCGCCGCGTGTGCGGTACTGTCGACCGTGGTAGCTTGGCAGTACCTCGGCAAGTCGGCGACGAAAGAGGCGACAGAAGGAATCGCAAAGGATACCTCTCTTCCCGCTGGCCACCTACTCCGGCCACGGTCGGGACTCACCGTCTACGTTGAAGTGAGTTCTACCTGTCACTTCTGCTCGGAGAGCATGCGATTCTATTCTCGCCTGGTGGACGAAGCGCAGAAGTCGCAAGGGCGGGTGACAGTCGTATTCGGCTCAAAGGAACCTGTCTCGACGACGATTCGATACCTTGAAAGCAATGGTCTGCATGACGCGGTCGCCGTTTCGGCTCCGGGGGACGTGCCGGTCGGGGGAACGCCTACGTTGCTGGTCGTAGGCCGAACGGGCAGCGTTCTCAATGGCTGGCTCGGCCGACTCAGCCGAAGACAGGAAGACACCGTCTTTACACTTATCCACCAGACGACCTATTCCTGAGGGCGCGCAGAGTACAGGACTAATCAACGCCCGGGCGGAAGTCCCGCACCGATCCCGGCGTCCTTATGGCACGGTGTCACCGCCTGGTGACTGCTTCCCCTCCCAGGATTGTGCAGAAGTGCTGTGCTATACGTACCGCAGCAGGGCGATAGTGATTTAAGAATGTAATCTCGCAGTCTGGCTCGTTTGAAAGTGTACGAGCGAGGCGTGGCTGGACTCTCGCACGCGAGGAGATGATCGTTGAGAAACCAAGCGCTCGGGACCATGCTGGTTGGCATGGTCGCTTTCGGAGGCGCCCACGTACAGGTGCAATCCAGACAACACGTCGCCTCAGTCGATGGAATCACTGGTTCGCGTGACGCGTTGGCGGTCCTGCAGCAAGCTAGGACAGCCCTCGGAGGTCAGCGCCGACTCTTGAGCGTCACTTCACTTCTCATTGCCGGGACGCGTACGATTTCCGATCAGCTGACCGAACAGTTCAATTATCGGTTGATGCTCCCGGATCGCTTCCAGCATGTAACAGGCCCGTTCACGTACACAGTCGATGGCGCAGGCTACTGGCAGCGGCCCGATCCAGGAACCGCCATCAAGGAGGAAGCAAAGCCTCGACTGGTGGCGCGGTTCGCGGAACAGTGCCTTGTCTTCCTGTTGCGAGCGACACCACAGACCCCACTTCAGGCGGCCGTTGCACCGAACCCCAAGCCAGGAAACGTGAACCTGCTCTTCTCAGGTCCGGGCGGATTCAGCAGGCTCGTTGAGTTTGATTCGACGTCCCTTCGGCCCCGGGCCTTCGTCCACGATGCGCCTGTCACCGGGGGCGGGCTACCCAATGGAACCGTAATGACGCGAAGGGTGACTTGGGAAGGGTTCCAGAACGTTCACGGCATATGGTTCCCCACACGTATGACCGATACAATCCGGGCTACTGCATCGATCGTCTTTTCGTCCATTCGCATCGACGAAGGCATCGGTGTTAACGACTTCACCGAACCAAGGTAATGATTCACTCCGTCGTCGGCGAGCTGTACGTAGCCGCGCTCATGGTCCTGCGACGGTGGCGCTCTTCTGTTTGGATGATCGCCGCGATGGCAGTGGGTGTGGCGGTAACCACTGCGCTGTTTACCGTCCTCGACGGCGTGTTATTGAAGCCTCTGCCCTTTCCGCGCCCGCACGAGCTGTTCGTTGTCGGTCCGCCCTCGATCTTCCGCCCTGGTGAGCCTGGCACGGTGGGGCGATTGGAGCTCAATGAACTGGCCGCGCGCCTTCATGCTAAAGACGCTTTTGGCATGGTGCCGGCCGGCGCAGGGTTGTTTGATTTCAACGCCGCTGAACAGGAGTCACTTCGCGATACCGCCGTCACCGATCGCTTCTTCGAAGCGCTCGGCGTGTTTCCCAGCGTCGGGCGGCCCTTGCGTTTGTCAGACGCGGTGACCACCGGACCACGGCCCATTGTGATTAGTGATTCCCTCTGGCGGTCGCGATTTGGCGGTGACCGGCACGTCCTTGGTCGGCCAAGCACAATCGGCGGCCGGAACGTGGCGATTGTCGGTGTGATGCCCCCGGGAGTGGACTTCCCCGTTGGGACCAATGTATGGGTGGAAGATCAGTCGCCGCGCTTCAGCGGAATGCGCTACTTGGTAGCCGTTGTTCGAGTAGACCGGAGTCCGTCAGGTGAGGCCATCAGTCACGCGAAGAACACAGTCTCTCTGAAGACGCTGGCGGCGTACCTCAGACCTCATGGCGCATCTTCGATTCTGCTGCTTTTCCTCGCGACTGCGGCCGCGGTGCTCATCGCATTCGTCCACCTTGGAGCTTTTCAGATTGCCGGCACGATCGACCGAAGCCGCGAAATCGCTTTGCGGGCAGTCCTGGGAGCGGACGGAGCGCGACTGCGTCGACAGTGGCTTCTTGAGTCCGTTCTCGTTTCGGTGACCGGAGCACTCTTCGCCGCAATTCTGGCCCCGACCGTGCTTGCCTTGTGCCTGCGTCTACTGCCGACCGAGTTGACGTCCGGACAGCCCATCGCGGTAGACGGTCGAACTCTGACGTACCTCGTCATTGTTGCGACCCTCGGAGCGACAGCGTTGGCGATCGGGCCGATGGCCGTCGTTCATGGTACTCAGCCGGCCGACGTGCTGCGCGGACGACTACTAGGAGTCAAGTCGGTGCCCGCGACTCGCATTCGGATGCTATTACTGGCCAGTCAGGTCGCCCTGGTCACGGTGATGTTCTACGTTGCCGCCCTTGCGTACCAGGGGTTTGCGACATTGAACCGGACTGATATTGGCCTCACCACCGATAGGTTGTTTTCCATAGATTATGGTTCGGCGGGCCTCCGCGGAGGCGGTGTACTGATTGATGACGTGCTGCGAATCGTCAAGGCGGCGCCTGGCATATCCAGCGCGGCTATCGGCTCTGTACCCCTTCGCCCCGGAGGGCTTCGGGTGTTGGTCGAAGCGGAAGATCGCCCCACGAGAGGCATCGCTAGCGCGAGGTCCAACGCCGTGCAGTTAACCGCCTCCGAGGGGTACTTTCAAACGCTTGGCGTCGGACTCGTGGAGGGGAGCGACCACGAGTTCGGAATGCGGAGCAATACGGTGATCTTGAGCAGAGCAGTTGTTTCGCTTCTGGGTGTTCGACAACCGGTCGGTGGCCAGAAGGTATACGTGAATGGCATACGCTTCATGGTCGCGGGGGTAGCCGACGACATTCGCGGCGACGGACCAGACCGGCCACCGAGTGCGATCGTGTACTTCCCCCCATCGGGAGGGGAGACAGAGATCGTCGTACGGTCTTCGGTGCCAACCTCCGTGGGTGTCTCGGCTGTGGGCCAGCTGGTCCGACGGGTAACGGGCGCGGCGAGTCCCATTCGAACCACCATCGCCACAAGCGTCGCTGATCGAGCTACGGCCGAACCACGGGCACGGGCGACATTTCTGAGTCTGTTGGCGGCTTGTTGTTTGTTCCTGACGTATCTAGCGGTCTTCAGTGCCGCCAGCGAGATGGTGACTCGCTCCGGCGCGGAGAGTTCGATCCGCGCCGCCCTTGGTGCGACACCCTGGGACGTGGCCAAGCAGCTGGTTTGGCGCCTCGTCGCCCTCATCGGCGTCGGCACGGCCGTAGGACTGGGTCTTGGCACCACCCTAGGACGCGGCGCCTCTGGCTTGTTCTATGGTCTTCCGGCGATAGACATGATGGCGGTCATCGCAACCCTTCTGGTTCTCGGGGGCGGGAGCTTCCTGGTCGCGGTTCTCCCGGCCGTGGCCGCTGTCCGAACGAAATGAACCGAACTGACACGCCAGAACAGTGCTCGGGGACGTGCTGTTCCTACCCGTCATTCTGGGGTCCACACATGGGGTGCCACACTCCCCTGCCGCGCGAAGCCGAACGCGATGGTGGAACCAGTGACGGCAGGAGTCCTAAAGTCCGTCGACGAGATTCCGGCCGTGTGCCTTGAGGACGACCTCATCGCCATCTTCAGGCTGACGAGCCGCGAAATGCGCCTGTGGCGGAAGTTCCCGGAGTTCATCCCGTTCCCGCCGCTTCCGATGCTGGACCGGCAGATCCGGGTGAGCGCCTGCGTTGTCGCCTGGTTCCTCGCGCAGGACTCACGCGAGTACTACCGCAGCTTCCAGTCGCCGCTGGAGGAGCTGGCGAAGGGCAAGCGCGGGCGCAGCCGCCCTCCGTGGTGGAAGTTCGCGCCGCCGCATGGTGAGCGCTATCGCGTGACGCCGATTGAAGGCGAGAAGCCAGCGCTCGGCGTCGACAAGGTTGCCGCGATCCTGCGCACCACGCCGTCGGCCTTGCGCCGCGCGATCAAGGAGCCGGACTTCCCGATGCCGCCGGCGAACCCGCGGCCGCTGCGCTGGACGGAAGGGCAGATCGAGCGTCTGCTCTGGGCGCCGCAGGACCACAGTGAGCACGTCCAGAAGATGCAACGGAGGCACCCGAAGGCGAAGCGATAGGATCACGTGCAATTGGGCTCATAAACCCAGGGGCGGTGGCGAGCCGTGCGACGATACTCTCAAATCATCCAATGGTCCGGACGTTCTTCGGGCCTCCATACTCAGCGATGGTCTTGTCGAGTCGTTCGTACTCTCGCTCGGCGAGGGCCAAAACGAACTCCACGTTGTTCAGCCACATGTCTTCGTTCACAGGCATGCTGGGCCTGTTTTCCGGATCACCTAAGAAGAGACCATCGATGTCATCGAGAGGATGAAGCACCGACACTCGTACCATCGACTTAAGGCCGTTATCCTGGAGACCGTCCATCAGCGCATTCGCATTGCTCCGGAGAGCTCGAGAGCGATTCGCTAGGGCGAATCGCCGAGTGGTATCAGGCATCGTGTTCTCCTACGCAGACAGCCCGCGTTCGTTGACGTCTTGGAACGTCGAAATACGAACGGCGCCGTCCTTGAACCGAGCGATGATGTCGAGTTCTCCCCCCATTGCTTCGATGTAATTCCGCAATGTGCTGAGATATAAATCGGTGCGGTGTTCGATCTTCGAGATCTCTCCCTGCGTGGTCTCGAGCGCCTGCGCAAGCTTTTCCTGCGACAGGTGACGGGCCTTCCTAAGTTCAAGCAAGGGCAGTTGGTCGAGCGCGGCAATGACACGTGCATCGACGCGCGTGCGAGACTCTGGACTCATCTTCGAGCGGAGTTCGGAAAACTTGCGGGCCATCTCGGTCTCCTCTTCGTCTCCGTCTTCTTCTACTGCTTCTACTTCTTCTTCACGTCTGCGAGATGCGCGGCGAACAACTTGTCAGCAAGCGGCACCATCCGGTCATACCAGCCGACGTCTCCTGTCTTGTCGCCTCCTAGCAGCAGCAAACCGACGCGGCGCGGGTCGAAGGCGTACAGCACGCGGTAGGGGCTTCCCTGATGCTGCACGCGCAATTCGCGCATTTCGCCGAACTTGGACCCCTTGACCTGTGAACTATAGGGGAAGGGCAAGGTCGGGCCGCGTTCGATCAGAAGCCCGACACCGAAGTCGACCGATTCCTGCTCATCAGCCGTGAGGCCGTCCCACCATGAGCCGAACTCGTCGGTAAACTCAATGTCCCATGCCACGAACAAATAATAGGCTAGACAGAATAATGCTGTCAAATGAATAGATGGTCAGGAGTGAGGCCGGCACGCGACACACGGTTGCCGACTGCACCAGATACCACCCAACGAGGCCCGAGGATGAATTGCGGCCTCTCCATACATCTGCTCATACTCGAGCCACTTTGAAAGCTGGCCCGTCGCGCGAACCGTGCTCGTGGCCGGTTCCGCGCTGTAGCCAACGGGAGGAACCATGTGGGCTAGGTATGATCCGCGGCAGGACAACCGCGATCGCGGCAGTGCCTCGGACCGCAGCCTCGGTGGCCGCGGCTGCACGCGCGACCGCGATCGAAACGAGGCATGGGACCAGAGTGACGTGTTCACGCGGGCGCTCGACCTTCCTCGCGGGCCGAACCGAGAGCAGGTCCGCGACCGTGACCGCGTGTACGAACTCGACGGTGCCGAGAGCCGGATGTTGGCAACGGTCGGCACGTTCCGCGTGGTCGCCGAGCGCGATCTTTACGACTTGCGCGACGATCCCGATGGTGGGCGTCGGAGCGCTCGACATCTCGAACGCGAAGGACTGATTCGGACGAGCCCGGTCAGTTCCGGCGATCGCGCCGTTGTCCTGACGGACCGCGGGCGAGACCTGCTCGAAGCCAACCGATACGAACGCCACGACCGCCCGCACGAGCCCCGACAGACCTTCTACGCTGGGCTCAGGAAGCCGCGCGAGCTGACCCACGACACGAAGGTCTATCCCGCGTATCGCCGCACCGAGGAGCGCCTCCGCGGTCAGGGCGGCCGGGTCCGGCGCGTCGTCCTCGACTACGAACTGAAGCGCGACTATCAGCGGTTCCTCCAAGAGCGCAATCGTGGCAAGAAGGACTGCGACGGCCGGCCGGACCGCGATCCGGCGGAGATTGCCCGGTGGGCGCGGGAGCATGAGCTGCCGTACGACGATGGGCACGTCCGGTTCCCAGATGCGCGGATTGAGTACGAGGACCGAGACGGCCGCTCGCGGCATGAGGATCTTGAGGTCGTCACTGCCCACTATCGCGGCGCCCACGCCGGCGCCGCCGCGAAGTCAGGCTTCACCTGCTATCTCTCGATTGGAGGCTCCGTCGGCGGTCGCGGCGGCGGCGGACGTCGAACGGCGCACCCGCGAATCGCAGAGGAGTTGCTCCGATGAACCTGCCGTCCGCACCAGACCGGTGGACCATCGACCAGGCGAACGCCGAACGCCTGGAAGCCGTCGCCGCGTTCGGCTTCACCGAGCGTCAGGCACGCTTCTTATTGAACGTGCTCCTGCACTCGGGCGTGTTCGTCGAGCGCCAGTACTGCAGCTTCGCTGGAATCGTCCACGGCCAGAAGAGTACGGATTTCACCAACACGCTCGTCGAGCGGCGATTCGCAACGCCGATCACGACGGGGAAGCTCCATCGCGGTCGGATGTTTCACGTCCATTACAAACCGCTCTGGGCGGCCATCGGCGAGCCGGACAACCGCTTCCGAAAGCCCACCGCACAGGGACGCATGATCGAGCGCGTGATGCTGCTCGATGCCGTGCTCGACGATCGCGAGTTCGTCTGGCTCGGCCCATCAACGGACAAGCGTCGTCACTTCTCGCGGCACCTCGGCAATCGGCTGGAGGTTCGGGAATACCCACACCTGCTGTTCGGTGAAGGCCCTGAGAAAGCGGTCCGTCACTTCCCCGACAAGCTGCCGATCGGAATGCAGCCGCACGCAGACAACCACGTCTTCGTCTACCTCGTGACGCATCCCTCGCCGATGGACTTCCGGCTCTTCCTGCTGCGGCACGTGCCACTGCTACGAGAGCTGGTCCGCTGGACGGTCCGGCTGCTGCTGCCTCGTCAACTTTCGAAGGCGAGACTGGCCTACCTGAACGCTGCCCGGGAGCACCTCGCGACACCCTTGCACCCCTCGATGGTGGAGACGTTGGAGTGGGTGTTTCCGGAACGGAAGCGGCTCGCCGAGCCGGGCGACGCGCCTGCTGACGCCCGCTACCTCCAAACCTCCAGCGCCTATCACACACCGCGGTATCGAGCTCTCTACCGGCAGTGGTTGGACGATCCCCGGAACACGCTCTGGATGGCCGGGTCGCCCATCGTGGCCGACGCCATGGCTCGCAATCATGGCCGCGTCGAGTGCGTCGAACTCTCGCGGCAGTACCTGCATCTCTCTCCCTTGGTTGACGTCGCCTGATACCAACAGCAGGGGACGACGTAGGGGACGACCTCGGAAAGTGAGGTCGTCCCCCTGGCGCGTTCGAGCGCTATTCTTTCGGAAGCAACCATACAAGCGACGGAGCGTCCGCCAGTCCCGCCAATAACCGGCTCTATTGCCGCAGTTTCCACACCGAGCGCTCGGAGTCTCCGCATAATGGGCGGCGCTCTTTGCCGCCCGCTGCCGCCACCGATGCCGCGATCAGCGCAGGAAACCGTGGCGTGAGCGACCCCGGTGCGCGCGGTGGAAATGGCCCCGCGCGTGTCCGGAGGGGTCGCTCACGCCACGCTGTCGGTGTTCTGTCTCGGTGGTCTTGGCGTCTGTGGTCAGTCTCGGAATCGCCGCGAATCAGCTCCCCATGCGCACGCGGAACCGAACGCAGATCTCCCGGACAATCCGGCCGTGCTCGTGCGGTGGTAGGTGCTGGCCCCCGAACTGCACTCGTTCCCCACGTCGTGACGTAGCCGGATGCGGTGTGCGTCGCGTGACGATCATTGACTCGCTTCGCCGTGAGCGTCTTGTCAACAATCATGTCCATATTGGATGCGATGGCCATCACGCAATTGATGTTCGATCTGTGCTCGGCACCGTGCAAGGCTCGTCGCTTCGCTCCGCCCGCGCACCGGCGCGGCCTGCGGGCCTTGACGGTGCCTGCGCGCAGATCGCGTCTTGGCGATTACGTGATGGCCGGCGGTGTGATGTCACTTTTTGACCGATCTTTACTGTTGACGGCGTCGCGGACCGGGCGTAATCTGTCGATATCTTCCGTGCTCACTGCACACCCTCCGCGAGAGGAACACTCCGCGCGGATTGCTGAAGGCCGCCGCCGCAAAGGCCACGACCGACAGCCTACTTCCTGACTCCAGCACGGTTCCGAATCGAGACCGCACGCAGTGCCGTTTCGAGATCAGAGACTCGCAGCCGCACACGCATTACCCTCAGGGCATGCCGTTGCGGTGCCCCACCGGAGCGGCGCTGTATCACCTGGCCAATCGAGAGAACACGGCGGCCAGCGTGACCCACCGCTTCGGACCGCATGACCACGTGTCGTGCGACGACCGCGGCGCCTAGCGTCCCGGTCTTCGATGTCGGCGGATTCGCCCGCATCTCGCGCCACTGTTCCCGGCGCGCTGGCCATAGGTCAGCGCGCCCGAGCGCGCCAGTCCATGGACGTTCGGCAACAGTTGCGAGGACGCGGAAACGCGTCAAGCGAGGTGCACCATGAAGCCTTGGTTGACGGTGGGTGAAGGCGCCGAATACGCGAACGTGAGTCGGGACACGATTTACACCGCGTGCGAGCGGGGCGAGCTGCGAAGCGCGCGGATCAGCGGAAGACGCGCCATTCGGCTTCGGCCGGCATGGATCGACGCCTGGCTGGAACGACACGCGCCAGACGTTCAAGACCGCCGTCGCATCGCCGACACCGTGAACGGAGCGGCGTCATGAACGCGCGGGCGACGACCACGGAACGTGGTCAGATGTCGGGGACGACCCGAGCGCTGACCGAATGTGAGGTGGCCGAGATGCTGGGGCTCTCCGTCGCCACGCTGCGTGCGTGGAGGCACAGAGGGAAGGGCCCTCGCTTCCTGAGGCTCGGACGTTCAGTTCGGTACCTGCCAGCCGACGTGGCTGACTTCGTTCGGGCGAGTGCAGTTGACACGAGGGCAGCTTCCTCGTCTGATGGTGGAGCGGAGCTTCTGGAGTCGCGGCTATGAGTCTCTGGAAACGCGGTCGTCAGTACTGGACAGACTTCACCGTTGCCGGCCGTCGATACCGGAAGCGGCTGGGCACGACGAACCTGCGAACGGCGACGCGTCGAGAACGCGAGCTCGTAGAAGAAGCTGGACACGGCCGGCTGGCAGCCGACGAGCAAGGGCCGAAGCGGCTCTCGGATGCGACCGACGCCTATCTGGCTGCCAAGCAGATCCGGTGCTCACCTCGGACGATCGAGCTCGAAGAAGAACGGCTGAGCCTCGTCAAGAGGCACTTCGGTGACGTGGCGCTCTCGGCGATCACGGCGACGGCGATTGCGGCGTTCCAGCGCACGCGTCACGAGGCCGGCATCGCGAACCGCACGATCAACATGGACGTCGGTGTGCTTTCGCGCGTGCTCAAGTCTTGCGGCCGGTGGCGTGCGCTCGCAGACCGCGTCCACAATCTCCCGGAACGACAGCATCCAGTCGGACGCGCCTTGACCGCAGAGGAACGGAAGCGACTCTTCTATGCAGCCGCGTCGAATCCGGAATGGGAGCACGTGTACTGCGCGGCGATCGTCGCCGCCAACACGTCGATGCGGCCTGTGGAGGTGAAGCACCTTCGGCGATGCGACGTGGATCTCGTCAAGAAGCTCCTGCACGTCCGGCGCAGCAAGAACGAGACCAGCCACCGGGTCATCCCGCTCAATGCATCCGGTATCGAGGCTGCGGCACGAATGTTCGAGCGCGCCGACCTGCTCGGACACACCGAGCCGGAGCACTACCTCTGGCCGGCGTGTCAGTGGGGCCGCTACGACGCCACGAAGCCCATGCTGAAGTGGGACACCGCCTGGCGGGCGCTGCGTGACGAGGCGGGCCTACAAGGGCTGCGGTTCCACGACCTCCGGCACACGGTCATCACCGAGCTTGCCGAGATGGGCGTGGCCGATCACGTGCTCGAATCGATCAGCGGTCACCTGTCGCGGCGCATGTTGGAGCACTACTCCCACATCCGGATCGACGCGAAGCGGCAGGCGCTTGATGCCCTGGACAACCTGCGGCGAGCCGGCGACCCCGCCAACGGCAACGGAAGGCCGGCAAACGACGCCGAGATCGAGACAATCGTGGAGGTCTCCGACGACCTCACGTCACAGTCACGTCACAGTTTGCTTTTGCAGGGATCGCCGCCCTCCGGTAAACTGTTGATTCCACTCGAACGGAGAGATGGCCGAGTGGTTGAAGGCGCACGCTTGGAAAGCGTGTGTAGGGGAAACTCTACCGAGGGTTCGAATCCCTCTCTCTCCGCCAACTAACCTGTTCTACCGAAGCAACTTAACGGATGCGCCCGTCGCCGTCTCCAAAATGTCTCCACGTTCGCGACGGGAATCGAGTAACTGAACGGCCGTTCCGAGCGCCGCGGGACTCAAGTGCATGTACCGCTGCGTCGTGATCAAGTCCTGGTGTCCGGCCAGTTCCTGGATAGCCCGCGCCGGTGCGCCAAGCATCGCCAGGTGCGAACAGAACGAGTGTCGCAGCATGTGCGGACCATTGTTGACGAGGCCCGCCTTCCGCGCTGCCCGACGGACGAACCCTTGAACCAGACCCTCGGTCAGTTATAGTGGACCAAGTGCATCGAATGGAGCCGCCACCTCGATGCCGATCTCCACGGTGACACCATCTTTCGTGCCATCCAGATAGACGAACACGTTGTGGCCACCCTTGGCGATCCTGCCAGCGTTGACGGCGGCGTACACGCGGTCGAGCAGCGGAAGGAGTTGCCCACCCAACTGCGACCATGAGCGGCGATCACGCACCACGGCCAGATGACGACTCGTAACCATCCGTCGTTTCATCGCGTACTTCACGGCTCTCTCGCCTCCCTCGCAAAGTCCGTCGAACGTGCTGCGCATGCGCTGCGCTCCGACGCTGACATCAGGATAGCGCTCACGACGTCCGTTTGATGCGCCTGTTCGACGCCAGCCGCCGGTCGGTGGCGCGGGTTACGCGCCCGAGGTTATGCGCTCGACCTGATGGCGCACGCAGCGGCGGATCAGTTCCTCCGGCAGCGGCCTACCGAGCGGAAACCGCGCCGTGGCCTTGCCGCTGGCGTAGGGCGCAAGGTCGTCGAAGCCGGCTGCACCGAGAGGGGCGGGATAGAGCCCGACGTGGTGCGGGTAGCCTGCGAAACTGACGACGTGTTTGCCGTTGAGGTCAAAGGTCGGGATCGCGTAGCTGATGGTCTCAACGGCGTCGGATGCCGACTCGTGAATCAGGGTGCGAAACTGCTCGAGCACGACTCTGGTCTGCACCGGGAAGGCTGAGATGTATTCGTCGATGCTGGCTGCAGCCTTCTGTGCCACTTCACCCACTCCTTAGGTCGCCGTCCTGTGCGTCGAACGATGCCGCTCAGCCGCGAGGGGCTTCACTTGTCTGCGCCGCTCGGCGTGTTAGGCCGCATCCTTTTGTTCCCCACCGGCGTCACCTGCCTCGTCAGGCGCCCACGTCCCCGTCGCGAGGAACATCCAGCCGAAGAAGTACTCGTGGACCCGCAGGTCCTGCAGACTGGGTTCCACGTCCGTCCACGGCGCATCCGAGGGCGCCGGAGTGGTTGAGAACGACAGGCGGGGCATCGCCGCGCGCAGCAGGCCGTTTAGAACCCACCCGCTCCGGCGCCGGGACGTCTTCGCCCCAAACAACGCGACTCGGGCACCCGGACGCGGGACCCGCCGAAGGTTCGCCAAGGCCGGGCCGGAGGCGTACACGTCGGGCGCCGCGAACATCAATGCACCGTCGAACACCCCCGGCAGTTCCACGCGCTCCGCGGGCGCGACCACCATCCGCACGTTCGTCCACCCGTGTCGGGCGATGCGTTGCTCGGCCAGTGCGGCGACTCGCGCGCTGATCTCGACGCCGACCACGTCGCCTGTGGCGCCGACCGACGCGCGCAGGAACGGCAGACTCCCCCCTGGACCGCAGCCGAGGTCTAAGACGCGGTTGCCCTCGTGGAGACGAAGCGAGGCAACCGCTCGGGCCCGCACCGGCTTGATGAAGCCGAAATCGAAGTCGGGGAACGGGCGGAGCAACCGCGTCAGCAGTCGGAAGTAGAGGGGCGTATCCGGCGGCATGTTGCTTCTGCCCTCTCTGTCCAGCGGCAGCACCGGTCTGACACCAACGCGATCGACGTCCGTTCCACAACCTAGCTGACTGCTCCGTGTTCCACGATCCGGCGACGGGATTCGGAGGGGTCAGAACCCGCCTCTGGCCGCGCGCCGGACACGCGTTCCGACGTGACCTTCACCTTCGCGGCCGACCTCGGGCCTATCGTTTCTTCCCCCCGACACCGGGCGCGGCCGCGACTTGTTTCATCCACGCCGCGATCTGGCGTTCGTCGAGGTCGTCCACGGATTCAAGTTCCACGCCTCGCGTGGACTTGCCCATCGCCACCGGCGTAACTGGCGGTACCGGCGTGAGCGTCACGCCGTTCATGAACATGAGCTTGACGTGTTTCGCGAAGCCACCGCAACAGAAGCACCAGCCATCGCCGACGCCGTAGTACGACATGCCCCACTTCACGGAGCGCTGCAGGCCGGGCAGCGTCTTGGCCGCCGGGACATCGACTCTTTCGGCGATGCCGCGCTGCGGTTGCGGCAAGCTGGCGATGTAGGCGAAGACGGGCTTGTCACCGTCCGCCGCCTTCGCGGAGCTTGCTTTGCCGGTGATCATCGTGTCCGGCAGCGTCGTGGCAGTTGTGGCTTGTGCCACCGTGTGCTTTGCAGGTGTTCGGAGCGCGGGCTTGGAGGTCTTGTCTGTCTTGCGGGCGGGCATGGTGGTCTCCTGTACCTCGGAGGTACGTCGGCCTAACGCGCGGATGACCCGCAAGGGCCGCGCCGGTCGGTTTGCGAGGCGCCCTTGAGACCTCGGGCTTGTCTGCCAGGCCCGATGCCGAGTTGACGCTTCAGCGGGCTATTGGGGAGTTCCGCCAACATCGCCGCAGTTCCGACGGCGAAGCCCAGAAGAGCCAGACTGACCAGCGATAGCCCTCCCTGCAGATTCGGCGGGACCACGCTCGGCCGAATCAGGACGAAGCCCACGGCCGTACCGACCGCTACGCACACGATGCCGCGGTAGGTCTTGTTCTCACCGAAGATTCTGATCCCGTTGAAGGTAGCACCGCAGTCGACCGGCGCCGCCAATCCGCGCAACAAGCCGAAGCGGATGCAAAGGCCATGTGCAGCAAAGCCGCGGCATGCGGAATCGCGCCGGCGAGGCCGCCAGGCGCGATAGACTATCCGGCAGGAGCTCCCATGACTGCCTTCGTCGCCACGCGGCACCTGCCCGCGCAGCCTTCGCTATCTTCGCCGCCATCCAAGATCCGGCCCGCCTCGCGGTGTGGTGGGGCCCGGACGGGTTCTCAAACCGCTTCGAGACCTATGCGTTTCGGTGACCGCTGAAGTCGCCTGAGTCCAATCGTCCGCCGGCTGATTCCGCGGGCGAGGATGTCAGAGCTCACAGGAGCACAGGGTGGCTACACGCACTGCAAAGCCGCGCAAAGCGAGCGCGAGCACGTCCACACGCAAGGCCACGCGCGCCAGAACCGCCCCCGCTCGCACGGCGCCGCCGACAAAGGTGACACTGCTGGCCGGAGGCAATCCGCAGGTGGCGAAAGCCGATGGTGACGGGCCGGTACAGGCCTACATCGCGGCGATGCCCAGCTGGAAGCGCGACGTTGGGCAGCGTCTCGACGCGTTGATTGCGCGCACCGTCCCACGCGCCTGCAAGGCCGTGAAGTGGAACTCGCCGATGTACGGCATCGAGGGACAGGGGTGGTTCGTGTCGTTCCACGTCTTCACCCACTATGTAAAGGTGACCTTCTTCAAAGGCGTCTCGCTCAGGCCGGAGCCCCCGGCCGGCACGGCCAAGGACGCGCGCTCGATCGACATCCACGAGGGCGATTTCGACGAGGCGCAACTGGCGTCGTGGATCCGGCAGGCGGCCGCCATGCCCGGGTGGGGCTCGGTGGAGCCGCAGCCGAAGAAGGCGGCCGCCTCATCCAGCACATCCACCACGCCGCCCGCGAAGCGCGGGCCGACGGCTCTGGCGGGCGCATCCGAAGCCTCCAGGCTCATCGGCCAGCGAATCGTCGAACTCGGAGGCTGGCGCGGCGACACCCTCGCCCGCGTGCGAGCCGTCATCCTCGCCGCCGATTCGGCCATCGTCGAGGAGTGGAAGTGGAACGTGCCGGTGTGGTCGCGCGGCGGCATCATCTGCACCGGCGAGGCCTACAAGAACGCCGTGAAACTGACCTTCGCGAAGGGCGCCGCGCTGAAGGACCCCGCGCGCCTGTTCAACTCGAGCCTCGAGGGGAACACGCGGCGCGCGATCGACATCCGCGAGGGAGACGCAATCAACGAGCGGGCGCTGGCGGCCCTGGTTCGCGCCGCCGCCGCGCTCAACACGTCAACGCCGCCGCGATAGACGCATCCGCCAGGAGTTGAGCATGAACCCCGGTTAGTTCGGCTACCTCGCCTGGCAGGAGTCGCTGGCCATGCCCGCGACGCTGGTTGGACCGAGCATTCCGGACGGCGCGTAGGCCGCTCGACCCTCAGAGGACACCTCATGGCCAACACCGCGATCGACATGTTGCGCGACTACGTGCGGGCGTTCGAGAGCCTGCAGGGCGAGCGGGTGGTGCCCTTCTACCTGCTGCCCTGCACGTTCATCAGGCCGGACGGCACGTGGGTCGTCCAGGACGAGTCGACGGCACTCGTCTTGGCGAACCACATGATCGAGCACGCGCGTTCCCAGGGGTACCATCGCACCAAGACCGTGGGAGCGCACGGGCGCATGCTGGCGGCCAACCTGCAGGAACTCACGGGGACCTTCGTCCGCTACAACGCGGCCGGTGAAGCGATTGCCCGCCTCGGATTCACCTACGTTGTCCGGCTGACCGACGCGGGCTGGAGGATCATCGTTGCGGCCGCCCACGATGCGGACGCCGGGGCTGAACCGTGACAGAACACGACATTCTGCGCTATACGCTGGCCACGCTGGCCTACCGCGGCGGCAAGTCCATTCGTGGTGCGCCACCCGAGTTCAGGACGTTTCCCGCAGCCGAGGGAAGCCGGACGCCCGGCGAGATCCTCGCGCACCTGTGCGATCTGATGGACTGGTCGATCACGATGCTGCGGGGCCGGGAGGCCTGGCACGACACGGCGGTCGACGACTGGCAGGCGGGCGTCGATCGCTTCTTCGCGGCGCTCGAGGCGCTGGACGGCGAACTGGCCGCGTCGGACCCGCTCCCCGTCTCGTGGCAGCGCCTGTTCCAGGGGCCAATCGCCGATGCGCTCACCCACGTCGGGCAGATCGCCATGTTGAGACGAATGGCCGGCGTGCCGATCCGCGGCGAGAACTACTCCCGCGCCGAAATCGTGGCTGGTCGCGTCGGGGCCGACCAGACCCCGCCGAAGAGGGAATTCGACTAGGTCGACGCATGACGCGCCGCCGATGCCCGCGGGTCGGGGCTCGCTCTCGCACGCGCGGCGGTACAAACCTCTTGGGCCAAACAACGCCCTTCGCATCCGCACCCGAGTGCTGCCGGCAGCGCCTTGTGCCCCGAACGAGGCGGGTACGCGCGACGTGCATTCATCGGCGTCGTAGCAGTCGGTGGGGCCCGGCAGCCTGACCGCCGTCTCCAATATGTCTCCACGACCGGGGGAGAATCCTGAGGACTGGCGGTGACTGCCGTGCACGGCCGGAAGCAGGTAACTACGCCCCCGGGCCTAATTGTTCGTGTTGCTGAGCGGCGCCAGCCAGGATCTTTTCGAGCGCGGTAATGAGTGGTGGCAGATCCTCGGCGACCACCTGCCAGACGATGTCTTCATCCACGCCGAGGTAGTCGTGAACGACCTTGTGGCGCATGCCAACGATCTCGCGCCACGGGATCTCGGGATGCTCATCGCTGAATTCACTGGACACGTGTCGGCCCGCTTCCCCAATCACCTGAATGAGATGGGTGATCGCGAGGCGGAGATTCTCGTCCGTTTCGTACGCGTCGTGCGTGAGGCCCGTGGCCTTCCCAACGGCCTTCCTCGCCATGTCGAGCATATGCCCGACGTAAACCAGATCACGCGGCGACATACAAGGGTTCAGCGGCGCCCATGACGTTGTCTCGGATCCGCGGACTCAGGAACTTCGGCGTGACCATGTCGACGCGTCGACCGTGCAGGAGTTCAGAGAACTCGCGTTCGATCGTGACGAAGCGTAGGCCAGGAATATGGCCGGGCAGGAACTCGACGAGGACATCCACGTCGCTGTCGGCTCTGAAATCGTCGCGCAGTACGGACCCAAACAGCGCTAGGCGGGCGATGTGGTGCCGTTGGCAGAACGCCGACACGGCCTCCCGATCGATCAATAGATGTGGACTCATCGGTTCGCCTCTGGCGTCTATGATAGCGCAAGCTTGCGTTGGCCTCGCCCGGCGTGGTGCCCAGCGCAGAGGGGCTCGCTGCAATCAATCCGCAGATGCCGTGGCTGCCGTCTCCAAAATGTCTCCACGACCGGGGGAGAATCCTAAGGACTGGCGGGGACTGCCGCGCACAACACGATGCCTGTCACTGCCTGAAACTCGAACCGTTAGAGCCAGAAGTCGCGCGCCATCAACCATTTAGAGAAACGCGTGATTGGAGTTCGGATCCCTCTCTCCGCCAATCACGCTGTAAGTCATTCATTTATAAAAGTTTAACTGCTCCTCGCAAGAAAGCAATGTTCCCTCGGCCCATCGGTCCGCTAACCCCAATCCAGCCAATTACATGCTGTGGCGGAGACGCCGCTCGGAGCCGCGTCTCCGCAATGTCTCCACGATCGGCGCCACTCAACACGATCGGCGCCCGCAGCGCGAGTCAGTGTGCCCTTGGCGATGGCCCCTGAATTCAGACGGGAACTCGGAAGCTTGACCCGGCCTGATACTTCCGAGTGGAGTTCTGAGTTGATGGAGCTCGGCGGACGCAGGCGTCGGGGCGCTCCGGAAGGTACCGCGAGTGCTTCCAGGACGTGTGTTCTTGTCAGAAGTAGGAGCATGTGTTTCTGACACAACACCCAAGGGAAGTCCCTTCGCTCGGGACGGTTCAGGACCTCGACGAAGTCGCCGCCATACTCGCGACGGCCAGCCGCCGGTTTGCCTGGACCAAAGCGGCTGACTACCTCGAATGCATCGACTCGGGCGCGCTCGCTCGCCGCTTAGGATGGCTGGTCGACTGCGTCAAGGCCGAACTCCCGCCGGAGGTGCGCACGCGCCTGCTCCGGCTTGGCGGCCGGAGCCCCAAGACGCGGCTCGGCGCGGACCCCGCACGCGCGGGCGCGGTCGAGGGCGCCATCGGCTTCGACGACACGTGGCGGGTGTTCGTCAATGTCACGGCCGATGCATTGCGGGGAAGCGCGGGCCTCGCGGACCTCACCGAGGCGGAGCGCGTGCTCGCTGGTGACCAGCATCAGCGCGAGCGGGACCTCTGGGAGAGGTTAACGGCTGACAGGGCGTGAATGCGTGCGCCACGCCGGGCGACGTTGCGTCGGCCATCCGCAAGAGAAGGAACGTGGCAGCCTGACCGCCATCTCCAGAATGTCTCCACGGCCGGGGGAATCGTGAGGCCTCACGGGGGCTGCCGAGCGAGAGGAAGGTGCCTCGCCGGACCGTTGCGAAGGCGGATGTCTCGGCAGGTTAGGCCGCATGCGAAGTTCGGATCTTGGCGTTCAGCCGACTTCTATTCTAGCGTTCAGCCGACGCGAATTCTTGCATTCAGCCGACCGAGGGGGCTAGGATGTCCCGTGCCCGGGACCATCAGCCCCTACCCTCGTGTCCTCGCGCCGCGACTGCGTGAGGCGATCGCCGACACGCCAGCCGTGCTCGTTCACGGCCCGCGGCAGAGCGGGAAGACCACGCTCGCGCGCATGGTGGGCGAGCCCCGCGGGTACCGCTACGTGTCGTTCGACGACGATGCCGTCCTTGCCGCGGCGCGGCACGACCCCGTCGGATTCGTGGCCCGGTTGCCGGCGAAGACGATTCTGGACGAAGTCCAGCGCGTGCCGGAACTGTTTAGTGCGCTCAAAGCCGCCATTGACCGGCGTCGGACGGCCGGCCGTTTCATTCTGACCGGATCGGCCAACGTCCTCCTCGTCCCGCGCCTGGCGGACTCCCTTGCCGGGCGCATGGGGCTGTTGCGGCTGCACCCGCTGGCGCAATGCGAGATCACGGGCGCACGGCCACGGTTCATTGATGCCGTGTTCACAGGCCACTTCAGAACCGGCATAACGGAACGCCTCGGGGCTGACCTCGCTGAGCGCATTGTGGCAGGCGGATATCCCGCGGCGCTGGCCCGTCGCAGCTCGGGTCGCCGCGGCGCGTGGTATCGCGACTACATCGAGACTCAGATCCAACGAGACGTCCGCGACCTCGCCCGCGTCCACGCGCTCAACGTGTTGCCGCGACTGCTCGCGGTGGCTGCGAGTCACACGGCCACGTTGCTCAACGTGGCGGACCTGGCGGGGCCCTTCGAGTTGACGCGTCAGACGATTCACGACTACGTGACGCTGCTGGAGCGGGTGTTCCTGATCGATCGCCTGCCCGCGTGGCACACGAACCACCTCGCCAGATTCGTCAAGCGATCCAAGCTTCATATGGGTGACACCGGCGTGGCTTGCGCGCTGCTTGGCATGGACGCGCCGGCGCTCGACCGAGATCGGACCGCGATCGGGTCCCTGCTCGAGACCTTCGTGCTCCAGGAACTGCGTCGCCAGGCGAGCGGGCGCCCGTCGCCCGTGGACTTCTTCCACTTCCGCGACCGCGACGATTTCGAGGTGGATATCGTCATGGAGCGGGGCCAGGCCGCCGTTGCCGGCGTCGAGGTGAAGGCGGCGGCGACCGTGACGGAGCGTGACCTCCGGGGACTGCGCAAACTCAGGGCCGTCGCAGGCAGCCGCTTCACCGCCGGCGTGGTCCTCTATGACGGGACCGCCACCATCAAGTTCGACGACAACCTGTTCGCCGTTCCGTTGCGCTCGCTGTGGGAGGCGCCGTGAGGACCCGACAGTGTCGACGGACCTGATGCGACAAGCGCCTTTTGCCCTGGGCGCCACACCGCCGCCGCGCCCGTCAGGAGGTGGCGACGACCTGATGTTCGTCCCCTCGTCGAACTGTTTGATCTTCATCCGGCGGTACTGTCAGGTTTTCAACCGGCGTTGACAGACGTCGGGCTGAAGCGTTGCGAAGTCGGACTCCCGCCCTCGTCTCCACCATCGTCGGAACTCGGCACGACCGGCGGCCGTTGGTCGATTCAGCGTGCCCTTGACATGCCGGGCCTCGACTCGGAAGCACTGGACGTCCGAGCGGCGTACCCGGTAATTCGCCCACCGTCCTGCGTTTGCCGACGGGCGAGCAGGCACCGAGACACCGCGGTGTCAGTCCTCTGGTTGGCACCGAGTGCGCGAGGGGGCTTCCTTCCGAGTTGACATTATGTCATATATGACATGTCCTGATTCCGGTGTCTGGGCTCGACAAGCCTCTTGCGTGGCTGCACGGCGAAAACAAGACGCCGCGGCCGTCGACGGGCGCGAGAATTCAGACGGGCCCGCTGCTGCGGCGACTTCAGTGCGGCGAACGGATCGAGATGCCACATTCTCGACCAATGCCGATTGTCGGGCCCGGCTGTCTCGAACTGCGGATCCAGGACGGGGATCTGATTTGGCGGGTGATCTACTGGGTCGACCCCGACGCGGTCATCATCTGCGACGTCTTTGCCAAGAAGACGCGGGCGACACCGCGATCGGTGATTGAATCGTGCCGGCGTCGTTTGACGGCCTACGACGCCATCGCAAGCGGTAAGAGGTGAACGGGATGCAGAGGAACAAGCGCGCACGGCTCGAGGCGCACGGCTGGCGTGTCGGCAACGCGGCGGACTTTCTCGCCCTCACGTCGGAGGAAGCGGCACTTGTCGAAACCAAGCTCGCGCTCAGCGGCAGCGTTCGCGACAGGCGGATGGCGCAGGGACTTTCTCAGATTGAACTCGCCAAGCGGCTGAAGTCCAGCCAGTCTCGCATCGCCAAGGTCGAAGCCGCCGACCCGACGGTGTCTGCGGATCTATTGCTGCGAGCGCTCTTCGCGCTGGGCGCCACGCCGACTGATGTCGCCTCGGCCATTCGGAAAAGAAGGAGAATGGCAGCCTGACCGCCGTCTCCAAAATGTCTCCACGACCGGGGGAGAATCCTGAGGACTGGCGGGGACTGCCGCGCACAAATCAGAACCTGTAACTACTTGAAACTCGAGCCTCGAGGGGAACACGCGGCGCGCGATCGACATCCGCGAGGGAGACGCAATCAACCAGCGGGCGCTGGCGTCCCTGGTTCGCGCCGCCGCCGCGCTCAACACGTCAAAGCCGACGCGATAGGCGCATCAGCCAGGAGCTGATCATGACCCCCGGTGAGTTCTGCACCTCGGCTGCCAGGAGTCGCTGGCAATGCCCGCGACGCTGGTTGGACCGAACACTCCGGACGGCGCGTAGGCCGCTCGACCCTCAGAGGACACCTCATGGCCAACACCGCGATCGACATGTTGCGCGACTACGTGCGGGCGTTCGAGAGCCTGCAGGGCGAGCGGGTGGTGCCCTTCTACCTGCTGCCCTGCACGTTCATCAGGCCGGACGGCACGTGGGTCGTCCAGGACGAGTCGACGGCACTCGTCTTGGCGAACCACATGATCGAGCACGCGCGTTCCCAGGGGTACCATCGCACCAAGACCGTGGGAGCGCACGGGCGCATGCTGGCGGCCAACCTGCAGGAACTCACGGGGACCTTCGTCCGCTACAACGCGGCCGGTGAAGCGATTGCCCGCCTCGGATTCACCTACGTTGTCCGGCTGACCGACGCGGGCTGGAGGATCATCGTTGCGGCCGCCCACGATGCGGACGCCGGGGCTGAACCGTGACAGAACACGACATTCTGCGCTATACGCTGGCCACGCTGGCCTACCGCGGCGGCAAGTCCATTCGTGGTGCGCCACCCGAGTTCAGGACGTTTCCCGCAGCCGAGGGAAGCCGGACGCCCGGCGAGATCCTCGCGCACCTGTGCGATCTGATGGACTGGTCGATCACGATGCTGCGGGGCCGGGAGGCCTGGCACGACACGGCGGTCGACGACTGGCAGGCGGGCGTCGATCGCTTCTTCGCGGCGCTCGAGGCGCTGGACGGCGAACTGGCCGCGTCGGACCCGCTCCCCGTCTCGTGGCAGCGCCTGTTCCAGGGGCCAATCGCCGATGCGCTCACCCACGTCGGGCAGATCGCCATGTTGAGACGAATGGCCGGCGTGCCGATCCGCGGCGAGAACTACTCCCGCGCCGAAATCGTGGCTGGTCGCGTCGGGTGTCAACCCCTGGTCCCCGATGGTGAAAACGTCTGGTCTACTATTGCGTGAAAACTGACAGGGTCGATCGCTACGGCTTGCCACTCTCCTCGGTGAGCTGCGGTTGGCAAGCCAGCCACGTGGCGTCAAGTAGTTTTGCCGGTGCTTCATCATCCTGTTCCAGCAGGATAATCCTGACTAGGCGCACGAAACTAAACCCAGAGTTGCGTAACGTGCAAAGAAGAGGAACATATTGCACGCAGCGTAACTATGGGTTACTATTTGTGCATGTTCCGTCCAGCGAAGAAACCGGACTGGGACCTTCTGTTCGAGACAGCGAGCGCCCAGGAGGGCTACTTCACAACCGGGCAAGCAGCCGATGCGGGCTACTCGACTCAGCTGCTGCTCAAGCACATCCGCGCCGGGCGGGTCGTGCGGAGGCGCCGAGGCATCTACCGACTTGTCCACCTCCCCGCAGGTGAGCACGAAGATCTGATCACCGTCTGGCTGTGGTCGGAACGGGCCGGCGTGATCTCGCACCAGACCGCGCTGGCTCTCCATGGGCTGTCGGACGCACTCCCGGCAAACATACATCTGACGCTGCCGCACGCGTGGCGACGTCGCCGGTTCAGGGTTCCAGCCGGCGTCGTGCTCCACCATGCGGACGTGCCACCAGACGACCGCGCCTGGTTCGGCGCGGCGCCAACCACCAACCCTCGGCGCACGCTGAACGACTGCGCCCGCGGGGCCATGGCTCCCGACCTGCTGCGCCAGGCCGCGCGGCAGGCCATTCGCCGTGGACTCGTCGCCAAGACCGAGATTGGCGACGTGGATGAGGCTCTGCGCCCCTTCGGAGGACTCGGCGCATGACGACGCGCACCTATGCCTCGCCCGAGGCTTTCAAGCAGGCGCTCGAGCAGCGCCTCCGCTCGGCGACAACGACCGGCGGCGACTTCGCCCGCAGACGACAGCTCCTGGTGTTCGATCGATTTCTCGCGCGCCTCGTGGCCGTGCTTGGCGACGCGGCCATGCTCAAGGGCGGCCTCGTGCTCGAGCTTCGCCTCGAGCGTGCGCGCACCACGAAGGACATCGACCTGCGGCTAACGGGCTCGCCCGACGACATACTCGCCAAGCTGCAGGAGGCCGGCCGGCGCAACCTTGGCGACTTCATGACCTTGGAGATTGGCCCCGACCACGACCACCCAGAGATCCAGAACGATGGGATGCAGTATGAAGGGCTTCGGTTCCGCGCCGAATGTAGGCTTGCCGGAAAGGTGTACGGCCAGCCCTTCGGAGTCGACGTCGCATTCGGCGATCCGATCCTCGGTGAGCCCGACGTCGTGGTGGCGGAAGACGTCCTGGCGTTCGCCGGCATCGCGCCACCCCACCTGCGACTCTACCCCGTCGTCACCCACGTCGCCGAGAAACTGCACGCGTACACGATGCCTCGCTCGCGCCCGAACTCGCGGGTGAAAGACCTTCCCGACCTCGCGCTGCTCGCGACGGCGCAGGCGGTCGACGCCAAGCACCTGCGCACGGCGCTCGAGCAGACCTTCTCATTCCGCAAGACCCACCCGCTGCCGATATCGGTGCCCGTGCCGCCGCCAGCGTGGGAGAGCCCGTACGCGGCGATGGCGCGGGAAGATCAGCTTGCCTGGGCCACACTGCCGGACGTCACGGAGGCGGTGCAGTCCTTCCTCGACCCGCTGCTCGAAGGCGGTCTCGACGCAACATGGAACCCCACTACCTGGGGTTGGGGGGCTCATGAGCGCCGACGTTGAATCCTGCTGCCGGGCGATCTCGCCTCTCCCATTCGGAAGAGAACGGAGACTGGCAGCCTGACCGCCGTCTCCAACATGTCTCTACGGCCGCCGCCCGCAGGCCGAGCCAGCGTGCCCTTGGCCACGGCCCCGGAACTCGACGATCGGCGCCTTCGCCCATCCTGCCGGCGGGCCATTGCCGTTCGGTGTGGGAGACCGGACTCGCCATGCTCGCGGCATCGGCGAGCCGCTCGATCCAGAGGGGCGACTCGCGAACCTGATGAGCGACTCAATCGCTCCGCGCCTGCTACCGGAGATCGAGATTCTCCCGTGGCGAGGCGTTCGACGAGCAGCCAATGCCGGGCTTCGACTCGGAAGCGTTGGACCTCCGGGCGGCTTCCGAGTGGTTCGCCCCAGTTCGTGCGCTGTCACTCCGCGCTCCAGAGACCCTTCGGATGTTGACCAGGCACCAAGGCCGCCCGTTGCACGCAAACGGGGCCCCCGGAAAACGCGAGATTCCGGCGACCGGCCGCACGTGATCAATAGTATGTTCTGTGACGATGAACGCGCGCTCCACCGGACGGGTGCTCGCCATTCTTGCAGTGCTGGCAGTCGGAGCAGACAGCGGATGTGCGCTCCGCGTCAGCAGCGGGGCCGGACCCGCTCCAACCACCACGGTCACGCTGCCTCTGGAGCCGTACTTCAGAGACCTCAAGACGGTGACGGTCTCGACGGGGATCGGCCCCCTCGTGCTCCTGCTGGACACAGGAGGGGGGACCACACTCATCACGCCGCGAGTCGCCATCCGGATTGGATGCCGCCCATTCGGACGCGACGTGGGCCACCGCATGACCGGCGAACAGGTCGAGTTCGAGCGCTGCGATGCGCTCGATGTCTCCGTCGGAGACTGGCGCCGCCGGATCCAACCGGTTGGCGTCTTCGACGTGAACGCGCTGTTGCCGGCCGAACTGCCGAGGCTCGACGGCGTGCTCGCACTCGACGCATTTCTGGGACAGGTCATCACCATCGACTGGCTGTCGGGATCCGTCCGCGTGCATGCCGACTCGGAGGCAGAACCCGCGCTGCGGGGCCACGGCGTACCCGTCCGCATTGCCACGGGGGACAACGGCCGCTTCTGCTCGGTGTTCGTGCCGGTCGCTGCCGCGAGAGGCCGCCTGTGGTTCCTGCTGGATAGCGGCAACATCCGGGGCACGTTGCTGGCGCGCCACGTCGTGGGCCAGAACCTGCTCGAGATCGGGCCCGCGGGTGAGGTGATGCTGACCGTCGGGAGCCGGCCGTCAATCTCGATGCGCGCGGACGCGGCGGATCTGGTGATCGATGGAACCGTCGGCACGGCCTGGCTCATGCTGGAGCCGGTCACGCTCGACCTTCGCGCCGTTCCGGCACGAGTACCCTGACACTGAGAAGGATCGGATGCCCATGTGCCTGAGATCATTCATGGAGGCCTCATGACCCTCTTCGACTGGGCGTTCATCCTGCTGTTTCTCTCGACGGTTTCGTACCTTGTGAGAAGTGGCTGGGCCGCGATTCGCATGACGCCGGAGCTTGCGAAGAAGCGGCTTCGACGGCTGGGAATCATCTGGGTCGCCTATTGGGCGGTGCTCATCGCCGTGTCGCTTCTCTCAGATCGCCGAATCCTGAAGCCCGGAGAGGACTACTGCTCCGATGACTGGTGCATGTCGGTGACGGGTGTGTCGGATGGCGGGACGCCAGCCGGCGCGATCGCGACGGCTGCGTTTCGTCTGTCAAGCCGGGCCCGCGCGATCTCCCAGCGCGAGAAGTTCGTGGCCGCATACGCCATCACCCGCGATGGACAGCGGCTTCCGGCGCACAGCGACACGTCGCAGCCGCCGTTTGACTCACTGTTGGGACCGCTGGCGACGGTCACCACGCGTCGTGAGTTCCCGGGCGCGAAGGCGGCCGACATCCGCGCCATCGAGATTACGCGTGAGGGAGGCCTCAACGTCCCCGGGTGCTGCATCATTGGCGACGACACCAGCTTCTTGCACAAGAGGATGTGGTTCGTGCTGGTGCCTGGGACGCCATGAACGGACTCGCCCCACGAGCGCAACGTCCACACACTATAGCCGCGCGTCGACTAGCTCAGTGGCCCATCAGCGCGGGCGCACGAGATCGGCGGCAAACCTGAACGCGTCCTGAAACGGGACAGGACCTCCGTTGCCCGTCGTCTTCGGAGTCCAGTTCAGATCGTGGCCATGACCCGGGTAGATGTGCACGGTGAGGTTGGTTCGTCCCGCCGCTCGAAACGCCCCTTCCGTCTCACGCACTCCCTCGACGCGAGCCATCTCGGCCGCGTTCACGATGCCATCGGCGTCGGTGTCAATTGTGGCGAACGGCATCCGGGTGGCGAGGGATGGATCCTGCGTCGCCGCAGCGTCGTACTCCGCCTTGGTGAGCGTGCCGTCGTCGGCGGCGGGTATCAACTTCCGCACGTTACGCCACGGCCCGATGGAATTCTGCCAGACGACGGTGTTATGGGGGGCGTCAGCCTGATAACTCTTCAGGACAACGCCGACGCGGGCTGCCACCTCGCCCCGTTCAACCGAGCGCTGGAGCGAGGGAACACCAAGCGCGCAATGAAGGACCCCGAGGACGACGAACCCCGCGCCCGCGAGCGGACACCCAATAACCCCCATTCGCCGCTTGTCCATCACACCTCCGGAGTGGGGCAGGGCCGGTTCATCGGTTTCTCCAACGCACTTCAAACAGGGACGGTCGGTGGCACGTCCACAACATGACGGCGCGGTTGGGGTCGCCGGCGCAATCGAGGACATGAGCGCACCGTGTTCTCTCATGTCCCCGACAGTAGATCTCCTCGACGCCTGCAACAACCGCCGGTCGGCATGCGGCGTATCCGACCGGTCGACGGTCATGCACGCCGGTGAATGGCGCACAGGAATCCTGATCGTGGCCATCGGCGTCCTACGACCTATGGCCCGATGCGCGTCCTGGTGCCGGGGTGTCCACCTCGCCGTGGAGATGCGTGTCGTGAGGATTCCGGGCAGAGCGGCCGGTCGGGGTTTCACAGCGAACATGAGGAGCAGGCGATGCGAATAGCGAAGAGCGACATTCCCGTCAGGATCAACGCGCCAGGTGCGGTGGCTCGACAACAGGGGAATTTCGGCGACGCCACAGGCTACGGGACCATGGGCGGCGAGTATTTTTCTCTCGGCGCCGGCGCCGATATCGCACCGCTGCTCAAGGGACTGGAGGGCGACCTCTGCCAGTCTCCGCACTGGGGCTACCTGCTGACGGGAGGCCTGACCGTCACGTACGCCGACGCCACCGAGGAACTGGTCCGCGGTGGCGATCTGTTCTACTGGCCACCGGGACACACTGTGAAAGTGGGTGAAGATGCCGAGGTCATTCTCTTTAGCCCGCAGCACGAGCACAGCCACGTGATCGACCACATGCTGCGCAAGATGGCTGGCTGACGCGGGAGGTCGCGGTCTCGGGCGTGGCCCTGGCGCCGTTGCGCGTGTGGCGTGGCGATGATCGCCGCGGCGCCGGAGCGGCCGCCGGGTCCGCTATCGGCTTCGGCGACACGTGGCCAGCGTTCGTCGATGTCAGAACCGACGCATTGCGCGGGAGCGCGGGCCTGGCGACCCCGCGTTCCCTCCCGCCGCGCTTGACGCCGGTCTACGGCGCTGTCCCCGCCCTCTTCGCCTGCCTCAGGATCTTCGTGAGTCGGTAGCGTCCCCAGAATTCGTACCGTGTGAGCGACGTGGAGACGAGGAGTTGCTGTAAGCCGGGGAGTCTCCCGACGCAGTGGATCAGCTGGTATGTGAGGGCGAGGAAACCCAGCAGGATGACCGAGTCAAACGTGACACGGATCCACCAAGCGAGTGGGCCGGCGGCGGCGAGGGCGGAGCTTCCCGGCAGCGCCGCCTAGGCTTGATCCGGCGGTGTCAACTGGTCGATGCAACGTTACCAGCAAACACCTCTGATGGTTTCATCCAACCCAACGTCTGCCGCGGTCGGGTATTGAGCTGTCGAGTAACAGCGTCGAGGTCGGTTCGGCTATAAGCGCTGAGATCGGCGCGCTTCGGGAAGTACTGCCGGAGCAGGCCATTGGTATTCTCGTTGCTCCCACGTTGCCAGGGACTGTGGGGATCGCAGATACGCCGTGTTCAACGTGATTGCCGGCGTGCTCGACCTAGTCAGCGGTGATATCACGGGCGAGACCTCGCGGTACATCGAGGAGTTCTACGACGACACCGTGGTCGCGGCGCTCTCGCTCGGTGCGCACGGCGATCAGAATCCGATCTTCTTCCGGCAGACGTACGACCTCCGCGAGTTCCGCATCAAGGACTACGCGAAGCGCGGCGAAGACATCAGCAACGCGATGCCGCCGCCAGGCGGCGCGGGGCTCGACCGGAACGACCCCACCGTTGCGAAGCTGATGAACCAGCAGAAGCGGATGTTACTCACAATGGGGCAGATGCTGGGAGAAGAGGTGCTTCACGCCATGCGGGGCGCGAGCGACACCCGGGAGCTGTCGGACGTCGGGATCTACGCGAACCACAAGACGGTCACGTGCCCGGGGCGCAAACGGACCGATGTCGGCCGCAGCGGCGTCGCCGGCACCTACACGGACGCCGACCCGATCGACATCCGGCTGGGTGTGCTCGTGCTGGGCGACGTAGCGATCGCGCAGGTGAACGCGATTCCCTACGCGGCGATTGGCCTGCGGCTCAAGAAGGAATCACCCTACGCGAGGACCATGCTGACGGCGCGGGCGAACGGCATGTCGAGGGCCGGCTATGTACCGGACGACGCGTCGTACTCCCACCAGATCTTCTCGGTGCTGAATTCGCCAGTCAAACCGGGTTGTGCCGAGACGGCGATCGTCGATGGCATCCTCGAACTGCTGCCGCGGCTCGTCTACTGAGCGGGCCGTGTCTCGGCGTCCGAAGTGTCCCCGCAGGGTAGCCGGGGCGCAGAACCGGGTGGCATGAGGGGCGTTCAGTGAACCCGCAGGACGGACGAACGAACCGAACCCCCTCGCATGGATCCTATCAACAGGAGCACGCAACTGTGAAACCCCGCAGAGATGGCGACGCTCAAGGGCCTGCTTCTCACTTCGCCCGGAACGGCCAGGATAACCGCGAGGTGCATTCATCGGCGTCGTACCAGAGGTGGGGCCAGCCAGCCTGCCCGCCGTCTCCAATATGTCTCCACGACTGGGGGAGAATCCTGCTGGACTACCGACCCGACACTGCGGCCACGCCAGATCCCGTCTCCAAAATGTCTCCACGTTCGCGACGGGAGTCGAGCAACTGAACGGCCTTGCCGAGCGCCGCGGGACTCAGGTGCATGTTCCGCTGCGTCGTGATCAGGTCCTGGTGTCCGGCCAGTTTCTGGATAGCCCCCGCTGGTGCGCCAAGCATCGCCAGGTGCGAACAGAACCAGTGCCGTAGCATGTGCGGACCAGGCGCGCGCGTCGCAAAAGGCCCGGATCTCCTCCGTCAACTCGTCAATCGTTGTCTGCATGGAGAACATCGTCGCCGCAGGGCGACGCAACAGGCACTGCCCGTCAGGCGCACTCTTGGGGACGGCCCTTCATGTCCACCGGCCGCCGCGCCGCATAGCGGCCGCGATGGCCAGCATGCCCGCTGCAAAGGAAATCAACGTGATGGGAGGCAGGGTCCCCGGCCACGTCGCAGGTGCCAGCCAACTCCCGTAGCCGTTGAGCATCGCATGGATTCCGGCCATGAGGCCGATCACGCCCAGGCTGCGCACTGTCGCGAGCGCCGGAACACCCGGCCGTGACCCGAGGTGGAAGGCGGACGCTGCCATCACTCCGATCAAGACGGATGCGCCCGATGACCAGTTGAGCCGATCACCCAGGAAGAAGGTCGGAAAGTAGGCTGGCGACAGAATCGCCAGCGACAGGCCAGCGTGCGCCACTGCGAACCGCCGGGCATTTGACAGCAGGCTCGACGGGGACACGTCGGGCCCGAATCGTGCGCGCACGATCCAGACCAGCAGGAGGAGCAGGCTGGCGAGCGCGAGTGCCTTGTTCGTGACATACACCGGCCAGTCGCTCCACGGCACTCCCTTGAATACATTGTAGCGGACCGTGGCGTACGCCAGCGAGAACAGGGTGGTCGCCCATACCGTCCTGCCGTCTGTGCTCACGCCGCGAGCTTGAGTCGAGTTGTAATCCACCGGGATGGTCCTCTTTCTTAACTGGCACGGTCGTGTGCGCAGGCAGCACGTGGACGGAGACTACCGCACCGCGATCATCTGGATCTCGACGGCCCCACCGAGATTCAGCCCCGCCACCTGGACGGTCGTGCGGGCGGGCGGATCGGTGGGAAAGAACTCCCGATACACCGTGTTGAACTTCTGGAAGTCCTTGAAGTCCGCAAC
>Ga0194060_10000156_pt1 | contig 48722 bp, 50 predicted proteins | sample SepL225m_MetaG_FD_163427 | JGI IMG/M metagenome (GOLD analysis project Ga0194060, IMG submission 163427) | Anoxic zone freshwater microbial communities from boreal shield lake in IISD Experimental Lakes Area, Ontario, Canada - Sep2016-L222-5m | ecosystem: Environmental > Aquatic > Freshwater >...
CAGTCCCACATCGCAGCGTAGAACGCCCGGTCATGGTGCCCCGAGTTGAGCAGGCGCGGCGTCTGCCCTACCGCCTCTTGGGCGCTGTAGCCGGTGATTGCAGAGAATGCCCGGTTGACTCGCAGAATCACTTTGGCCGCATCGGTGACAAACATGCCTTGCTGGGATTCAAAGGCGATGGCGGCGATGCGCAACTGCTCTTCGTTATTCAGATGCGACAACTCAGCGTTCTTGATGTCGCTGATATCAGTCACGATGGCGTAAAAGCCCTGAACCTCACCCGTGACGATGTCGGGTATGTATTGCGCCAGAGAATGTCTGATCCCCGCCCCGTTGGGCGTGGGAATAGCGCGCTCGAACTGTTGGTACAGGCCGTGCAGCGCCTTGGTGATGTAAGGCAAGTTGAGGCGGTAGTTTGTTTCACCAATCACTTCCCGGATGTGCTTGCCTGGCAACTGCGCGGGATCGATGCCGAACCAGCGTGAGTAAGCGTGGTTGCCAAAGCGGTTGCGCAGGTTTTTATCCCAATAACCGATCATGGCTGGGACGTTGTCGATCACGGCGCGCAGGTGCCGCTGCGCCGCCGCCAACTCTTCTGTCCCTCGTTTTGTTGTAGGGTCCGGCATACTCTCTTCAACTTTGAGTGATCTGGTACAGGAGATCGGATCGGATAAGCAAAACTTGAGGAACTTCATCGACACCGACCAAGTCCGGTAACTGATGAGGTGGAGGGTTTCTCAGGCTGTCCGCTCGGCAAACTTGAATGGACTTTGGTACAGCCATATTGGCCTGTCCGGGCTGGCATAGACAAGCGCAGTCGGTTGTAGATCGGTGGCGGCAAACTCCAAACTGACCAGCCAGCTACCGGGACGCATTTCTGCGCGCGCTTTGGCTACCGCGCGCGGCATCGTTTCCGGTCGTTGAAACAGGTAGACCATGTCATAGGCCTGCCAATCTTCGCGCCAGATATCGCCTAAGCGAACCTGTGCCCATGGGCAACGAAGCGCTGCTACCCAGCGCAAGGGTCTGCTGAATTCGATCCCGACACAACGTGCCTTGGGATAGGCCAAATGAAGCGCCTTCAGCCCATCTCCGGCGCCGCAGCCGGCATCCAGAACCAGGGCATTGGTCGCTAATCTGGCACGGGTCGGTAATTGGCGTAGCGCTTGCAAGGGTGTTGGGAAGACGGGTGCGTCGCCCCAGGTATGCATGGGGTAAACCAGCAAAGCCAATGCCAGAGGAAGCAACCAGAGCCAGGTACTCGCAGACGGTGCGCTGCTCAGCAAAGCGGAAATCGGAAAACCCAGCGCCAAGGCCAACTGACGAGCATGAGAGCTACCACGCCAGCGCGCCACACCTGTTGCGACCATGCCCAGCAGGCAGGCCAACAGCATCGCCAGGGTGGCTGGTATGGCCCATGCCAGCAGGGTCTTGTAGAGCAACCACGCCGCGGCCCACACTGCCAGTGCCGGCATCGGCCATTTCAGGTAGGTAGACGAACTCAATTGTTGCGGGTGTAAGGTTTTGCAGGCATCGGATCCACAGGGGCAATCTTAAGGGAGGGATGTCTTATCATTGACGCCTGAAAACACTGTCGGATCAAAGATGACAATGATGAATATGGTTTTGCGAGTTCTTTGCATCGCCGCGGCAAGCGGTTCATGTCAGGCCGCGTGGGTCGAGATTGGAGCCAATGAAAGCGGGACTTTTTACGTTGATCCGCCAACGATGCAGAGGTCAGGCGACATCGTAAAAATGTGGTATCTGGTCGACTTCAAAAGGGCTCAGGTAGACAGCAACACAAAAGCTTTCTTGTCGTCCAAAGACCACAGTGAGTACGACTGCAAGGAAGAAAGATCGCGAACCCTGTATTACAACAATTACAGTGAAAAAATGGGAACTGGAAAGATTATTTTCACCTTAAAGGATCCTCTTCAATGGCGCCCCACCGGCAGCGGCACCATAGCAGCTGCCCTGCTTAAAAGGGCCTGTAGCAGGAAATAGCAAAGGCCACGACAACCAGCTTGCCGTAATGAGCGTCATTTGCAACCCTGAAATTTCCTCTGCTGGCAATCCAGCGTCATCCTCTTTGCTTGTGAAAATTCTTCCAGATTGAGTGATTTCTCAGCCTGGTCGCGGACCTTGCTTGCATCCGGATGTCCAGCTAGGGCTGCCAGATAGCTCCACATGTAGGCACGAAGGTTGTCACGCGACACGCCTTGCCCGTTGGCATACATGAAAGCAAGTTTGTATTGCGCCTTGACTTCACCCTGAACTGCCGCCAGTCGATACCACTTGATGGCGATGGAGTAGTCCTGCGCTACCCCTTGCCCTTGTGCGTACATGGCACCAACAATAGATTGTCCTGCACGGTCTCCGCGTTCAGCCACAGAACGCCATTTTCTCAGGGCGGTTACATAATCCTGGCGTTCGTAAGCTGCATAACCATCTTCCCAATCGCCAGCGCTAACCACATTCCAGTTGGCCGACAGCATGAACAGCAAGGCAAAAAGTGTATTTCTCATGTCAGAAAGGTGCTTTGGTCATTTTTCCACAATAGCCTTTGACAATTTCAATCTTGCGGCCATCCTTGATGGTCAGAGATTGAAGAAATGCTCCGGTGCTGCGGTCCAGCGTAAACTGTTCACCGGTTACCATGGTGCCGAATCGTTCGAACATTGCGGGTCGGCTGACCGTAGCCCTGCTTCCCTTGACGACCATGGCGCCCTTGCGGGATTCTGAAATTGAAAATACGCCCTGGTACCAACCCGCCTTATTTTTATAGTCCAAACCGGCGGCCATCATTTCCTTGTAGACCTTGGGGGGGGCGTCCAGATCGTCACCAGGCATGGTGTAGTTGGCTTCACATATGAGCGTTATATCTTCGTCAGAATGCTTTGTTTTTTCCGCCTTCAAGCGTTCGTCGGCAGACTGTGCGGCCGACCCTTTGAAGCCGATCCAGCCAATAGCGTAAGCCATCCAGCCAGTGGCAATGAACACCGCAGTGACTCCGATGACGGATATCAGGGCGATTCGGAGTGAGTTGTTCTTTTGCATAATGATGGATGTCCTGCCGATCAATTGAAGGAGTACGCGCGTGTCGCTTCAGGAGGGAAGAGATGTTTTTCCCTGAATCTGTCGCCACAACGCTATTTCTGTCGCCGTCAGACGATCATCTTTCATGGCTGTTGGTTCAAATTTGCTGGCATCCGTCATGATTCCAAGCTGACGAATTTGCGACAGCAACACTTTGAAGTGCTCGACCGCATGTTCTGGTGTGGCAGCGATCTTGTGCAGCGGAAGCTGGGCGACATCATCTTTGAGCTCTCGTTCCCGCTTTGCCTTTTCTATCATGCGTCTGACCTCCTCCTCGCTCAGGTGGAGACGTTTCGCTTCGGCGTTGATGATGTCGGCTTCGTCACTGGAAATCACACCGTCGCCGAGCATTTCGTAAACATCTTCCTTAAGTGACTCACGCTCGATACGCAATTGGTCGCTGAAGGCAGAAGAAAGCAGGGCGGCCGGAATAGCGAAAATACCGATGCCCAGGAGCGCCAGGACGATGGTCATGACGCGACCCATGGGGGTTATGGGCGAAATATCACCATAACCGACCGATGCCAAGGTGATAACAGCCCAGTAAATGGATTGCGGGATATTTTCAAATTTGTCAGGTTGTGCTTCATGTTCAAACAGATAACCCAGACTGGCTGTCAGCACTACCAAGAGCATCATGACGAAAGCCGATGCGGCAAGTACCGGCCATTCGCGAACGATCACTTTGGTCAGGGTTTTGGTCGCTCCGGTATAGCGGGTGAGCTTGAGCAAGCGCAGCAGTCGAAATACGCGCAGGAATCGCAGGTCAAACAAGTGGTGCAGGAAGGCCTCCAGGTAGAAGGGCAGGATGGCCAGGAAGTCGATCACCGAGGACGTCTCACCGGCTTGCTTGAGGCGCCCCCCCAGGGCGTGTTGAAAGCGCGGTTCTTCAACACAGCAGTACAGACGCATGCAGTATTCGAGCGTAAAGACACCGACCGCAACGGCATCGAGAATGATGAACTGAATGTTCAGAAGATAGTGGATGCTCTGGACCGATTCAAGTACCACGGCCACCACCGAAATGACAACCCACAGGGCGATAAAGGTATCGAAGATCCCGTGCAGGGTGCCGCCGAATTCACTCGGGAAAACAAGGGCATGCATCTTTTGGCGGAAAGTACGACCCCGATTGTCAATAGCAAAATCCTTGAGAGCGGGTATCAGTACCCGAAACAGCTTCAGGATTCGGAGCAAACGCAAGAAGCGCAACATCCGTAGGTCCACTGGAATGAAGGCTTGCAGGTAAAACGGTGCCACTGCCAGGAAGTCAATGACGGCAAAGGGACTGAAGATGTAGCGCAAGTGCGAATAGCCCTTGCCTTTGAACTCGTGGTCTTCCGGCGCCAGGTACAGTCTCAGGAAATACTCGACAGTGAATATCGCTACTGAAAAAATGTCGAATGCATGAAACAGAACTTTGTTCGGCTCATAGATCGCTGGAATGTGCTCGAACAGAAGGGCAAACAGGTTGGTAACGATCAGAATGGCGATCCAGCGGTCTATCCCCTTTTGATAGTTGCCTGCTACGTGGGGATCGAGCAGCCAGCTATAAATCCACTTGCGCAGGGGAAGACCCTGCGGGATCTCGGCCCGGTGGTTGAAACCATGAATCTTCGAGAGGTTGTTGGCTGGTTCCATGGCTCTGTCCTCAGAATTCGAGTTCGGCAATACGGATCGGGTACGCACCCTTGTCACATACCGTGATCCGGATTTGCATTTTCTGGTCGATTGGATCGGATTCGGTCAGTGGTGAATTGATGGTTGGTATGGCTGAACCGGGCGGTGTGGCCTGGATCTTTTCCAGCATCAGATTGCCGGCAAGACTCCGGTCGGCCATATCACACTTGGCCACCAGGGCAATTGGCTTGTTGCTAAACGGATTGAGCATATTGGCTAATGGGCCAGCCTGCGTTGTCAGCGCTTTCAGGCAAGGCCCCCAGACGCGTGGCGTTGGAACCAGCGGTGGGCTGGCAGGCGAGGTTGGCGTCAGTGCTTCGGATTTCGCCGCTGGCTGGGTTTCCGCACTCGGTTCGGCACTCGGATTGGGATTGACGGGTGTTGCTTGCGTTGCAACCGGCGTAACAACTGGCAGTGCGCTAATACTGCAGGAAGCGGGTTCGTAGTTTGCCTTTGCGCGATCCTGTCCGGCTTGGGTAAACCATTTTGCCCACAGCTCTCCGTTGCGCTTGGTTCCTTCGTTGTGCATGCCCTCCTGGTAAGCCAGACGCCCAACCCAGGCCACGCATACCATGGAAAAGACAAGAAAGGCCAGAAAGAGCATGTCAGGCAGTGTCAGCACTTTGACCTTATTGGCTTGGGTAGGGGCTAAATCATCCATAGGGTGGCTCCAATTCAATAGCCTGTGCAGGTCAATCGCGGTAGCGCACCGTGATATTGATGCGGCGATTTCGAGGATCTTTGGGGTCGTTCGGGTTGTAGGGTGCTGTGTCTGCGACACCTTCAATGTGCGAGAAACGTGTCGGCCCGACGCCGCTGCGCTCCAGCAAGGCGCGAGTCGATTCGGCGCGCTCGGCTGACAGGGACCAGTTGTTTCGCGTCTGTGAACCGGTGAATGGCAAACTGTCCGTGTGCCCACGCACGCTGAGCTTGTTTGGCATGGTTGCCAGCGAGCGTGCGACCTCTTCGATCAGCGCCAGGGCGCGAGGCTGGAGTTGACTGGTTCCCAGTGAGAACATCGCAAAATCCGCTTTGTCGATGATCTCAATGCGCAGGCCTTCCTTCTCCCGCACAAACTGCACCTGGTCACTTATCTTCTGCAGATTCGGATTTTTCTCAAGGTGCTCGCGAACTTCCTTTTCGACTTTGTCAAAATTGTTGTTGTCCGCCTCTTCGATACTCTTGCGCTTTTCCGATTGAGTTGATTGATCTGTGTCTCTGGCGTTTTCGCTGTTCGGTGAAGGATCGTTTTCAGTTGGACCGCCCTCTGATCGGGGTGTCAGACGTTGCAGGGGTGCAGTTTGCTTGGCGGTGTAAGGAAAGCCGTCGGTGTCGACGATGGATTTTCCGCCCATGATGCCATTGGATCCGGCCAGTTTCCCCATCGTGATCTCGCTGTGCGAGGTCGGTTTGAAGTAGTCTGCAATACTCTTTCTTTGGGATTCATTGGTTGCACCCAAAATCCACATCAACAGAAAGAACGCCATCATGGCCGTCATCATGTCCGCCAGCGCGATCTTCCAGGCGCCACCGTGGGCGCCGGCGTGACCCGGCTGGATCTTCTTGATGATGATGATGGGCGCGAGCGCCTCTGGCCCGACGGGTTTGTCCGCCGGTGGCGTTGCAGCGTCCGTTGCTGGTGCTGGCGCAGCCGGCGTTTGCTGGGATTCTTCCGAGTCAGCCATCGTCACTTACCTCGCAGGCCGTCAAAGACCTCGGCAAAGCTTGGCTGGTTGTGGTGGCTGATGCCAACGCGTGCCGCCTCCAGAATCAGTGGCATGGGATGCCCATGCATGGTCCCGATGATGATTTGCTTTACAACGCCGTAAATCGCAGATTCATCTTCAATGATCTGACTCAGACGCTTGGCCCAGGGTTCCACCAGTCCATAGGCCAGGAAAACCCCAAGAAAGGTACCGACCAGAGCCGCACCAACGAGTCCACCCAGAATGGCAGGCGGTTGATCGATGGCGGCCATGGTTTTCACGACACCCAGGACGCACGCCACAATCCCCAGGGCCGGCAATGCGCCGGCCAGCGTGGCCAAGGCGTCGGCATTTTTCAGTTCGTCGTGGTGGTGGGTCTTGATGGAGTTTTCCATCACCTCTTCGACCGCATGAGGACTCAAGGTGCCTTGCGATACGACCATCAAGCGCACTGTATCGGTGATCAGGTGCAGCAGAGCATGGTCCTTGAGCAACTTGGGGTACTCGCTGAAGATCGCGCTTGACTCCGGTGTTTCTATGTGCGCCTCCAGTGCCACTGCTCCTTCGCTCTTGAGGGTCTTCATGACTTTGGAGACGCAGAAAATCACGTTCAGGTAGTCTTGTTTCTTGTACTTGGGGCCGGAGAAAGTCTTGCCGATCCCGCTCATGGCACCTTTGATCACTTGCACGCTATTGCCAATCAGCAAACCCCCAATTCCCGCCCCCACGATCACCAGACCTTCGATTGGCGCAGCATGAATAATGGGTGCCATCGATCCGCCGCCCATGATGTAGCCGCCAAAAACACAGCCGAACAAAATTACCAAACCTATGATGCCGAACATAATGATCCCCAAATATCGCGACTACGGTCGAAGCCAGACGCGCGGGCACTGGCCTGTGGGAATGTCCCCGGTTCAATGAAAAGTAGCGAGCGCCTGTGCTGGAAGCAGTGACGGAACGTCCTGCCAGGCCTGTCGAATGTCGCTCATCAGGCCAAGTACCTCGGTCACTGCTTGTGTGTCGTTCCTGGCGTTGGCATGTATCAGCCGACGCGTTACATAGCTGTAGAGTTCGTTCAGGTTTTGTGCCAGCTCGCCACCCTTCTTGAAGTCAAGTGAGCTTTGCAGGCCAACCACTATGCGGCTTGCGCGAGACAAACTCTTGCCTTTTTCCTGAATGGCACCACGTTGCAAATGCCCTTGCGCTGCGGTCAGGCTCTCAATCAGCCCATCGAAAAGCATCTGGATCAGGTCAACACGGTTGGCAACTGCCGCCTGCGACGCCAAATTGCCAGCACCATAGGATTCCATGGCTTTGAATTGAACACGCATGATCTTGAGCTCCTACTGAAATTCTGTACATAGGAGGTATCGGACAATGGTCGGAAAACTTAAGACCGACACCCCCTACAGGGAAAAAACAGAGCTCAGGCAGGGGCGGTGCGTGTTCTTGATGGTGACAAGTCACCTATTTGCAAGGTGCTGCGCAGCTTCTTGACTGTTGCAGAAAGAAGTTGGCTGACGCGGGACTCGGTAACGCCAAGGGTTTCGCCAATTTCCTTGAGGTTGAGCTCTTCGACATAGTAAAGCGACATCAGCAATTGTTCGCGCTCCGGCAGTTCTGCAATCGCACCGGTGACGGCTTGCATGAACTCCTTGTGTTCGAATATCGCCTCAGGCTGTCGTGAACTTGCATCGGCGATGTTCATCACCTCATCAGCCATCACTTCAATGGAAAACGTTTCGAAGCGCTTGGCCTTGCCCCGCTTCTTTTGAAAGACATCCAATTCATCACCGAGATGTTGGGCAATCTCGGTTTGGGTCGGCGCTCGGCCGAGTACTGAGGATAGATGAATCTTGGCCTGGTTCTCTGATTTGTTGAAAGCGGTCGCCGAGCGTGGCAGGAAGGACAGCTGTCGCACTTCGTCCAGCATGGCACCTCGGACCCGGCTCAGTGCAAAGTTCTCGAAGTCGATCCCTTTGCCAGGGTTGTAGGCGCGGGCCGCCTCCAGCAAGCCAATCATTCCGACTTGTATCAGTTCATCGAGTTCCATGAAGGGCGGAATCCGGACCTTCAGGTGCAAGGCGACGCGTTTGACCATGCCCAAATGGGCCAGTACCAGCGCTTCACTGTTGTTGTGGACTTCCTCGTACAGGCGGGTCGAAGCTACCATGATGGCCTAGGCCCTGAACCTGACCAGTCGTTCGACAAAGAACTGCATGCCGCCGGAGAGTTGATTGATCTCTGGCAATTCACAGCAAGAATCGGCCAAGCGGTTGAAGTCTCGGGCGGCCCCGCTTCGAGGGGCATATTCCATGACAGGTTCGTATCTCTTGTGGGCAGCCAGTATGAGTTCGTCATTCTGGATCGACCCCAGGTACCGCGTCGTGTAGTTGAGAAACTGTGCGCAGACATTGTTGATGCGTTTGAACAGCCCTTGTCCTTCAGCCTGGCTGCTCACTGCATTGGGTATCAGGTATATCTCGTTGAGGTCGTAGTTCTGAATAAGGACCTTGATCGTTCCGTAGGCATCAGCAATCGAGGAGGGGTCGTCCCGAACCACAATGAAGCGGCGTTGGCAGGCGGCCATGAATGACAGCACGGAAGGGGAAATCCCGGCTGCCATGTCGACAATCAAGAAGTCAAGATCATCTTCAAGGGCGCTAAAGGCCTGCACGATTCTGGAGGCCTGCAACTCGGACAGCGCGGCCATTTCCATGGCCCCGGACGCGCCGGGGATCAACAGCACGCCATGGCGCGATGTGACGGTGATGTCTTGCAGGCTTTTTTGACCACTCAAAAAATGTTCCAGGTTGTAAGGGCAGGCACAGCCCATGGCAATCTGGGCATTGGCCAAGCCCAAATCGCCGTCGAATAGCATCACCCGATAACCTTTGAGCCGCAAGGCAATGGCCAGGTTGACGGCAACTGTGGTCTTGCCAACACCGCCCTTGCCACTGGCGATGCCTATGACCTCTGTACGTACCGGCTTCTTCATCTGTTTAACATCGGTTCATCTCAGTGGAATGGTCCACGAATGCCTCTGGGGCTGCTTGATTTGAAAACTCTTTGGGATGAAATATCTTGGACCTGAAGGTCGACACCGACAGGGCTTGACTGGACAGCTGTGTGCGAGAGGTTTGCGATAGCCTTGCCAAGCAATGAATTTACGGTCAGATCAGGCTTCAAGTTGCTAACGTGATTACCATCACTTCCAGTAGATATCCTCACAGAATTATGGCACATAAACTCCAGCAGGGGCCATGGTTGGGAGGACTCGTCAAGCTTGCTGACCATCAAACTGTGCCATTTGATTGCGCTTGTCTGGAGTACACGCTTTAGGGTCGCCGAGGACGAGTCAGCGGGCAAAACTGCATGGCAGAGACAGTTTGGGCTCAGGCTCAGGACTTCGGCTATGCGGGCGCTCATCTGGACCCCTGGGGTGTCAATCAAGATCAAGCTGCGTTGCGACAACTCGTTGAGCAGCAATCTCAATGTGGCAGGATCATCGGCGCGAAAGCAATCCAGTCCGATCTGGGCAGACAGCATTTGGGTTTGGCTCCAGGCACCAAAGCGGAGGTCCTGATAATTGATGATGACGACGTTCTTCGGGCCCATTCTTGAGGCGGCGTCGCTTGCGATCCGGGCCGTCATCAGCGTCTTGCCGGCGCCCGTTGGGCCGGCAATCAGATGAATACCTTTTTGTGGTAGCGGCGCTGAGGGTCTTGCAAGACCATGGCTGAGCTGATCCTGTATGGCCTGCAGCGCTTCGGGCTCACTGCGCATGTTCTTGATGGTGTCCAGCAGCAAGGTGCGAAGGCCCGTGGGCATTCCGGTCTCAGTCAGGCTGGCAAATAGGGGCGCCAATTCTGCACTTGGGGTCAGTCCGGCTTGCCAGGCTGAAGTTTGCTGTCCCAGTTGGAATTCCCGACGCATGGCGGCCAGCTCGTCACGAACGAGATCGACAATTTCTCTGCTGCGCAGATAGTCACGATGGTCGCCATTGGCAAGCCCGGTAAGTTCCCTGGCTGATTTCTCCGGCCCGGCTTCGGGCTGTTGTAAACGAGCCAATTGCTGGCCAAAGTCGGACGCCGGGCGCGGCGCACGGTCGTCGTGCGTGAGCGAAAGCTGCTCATCGATGTCCACTGCGATCACCAATTCGGTTTGCCCGTTGACTCTGTGGTTGGAAATAACCAGCACGTTCTGACCAAATAGGGCAGTAGCCTTGTCGGTCGCGCTGCGTGTGTCAGGCGCCAAGATTCTCTGGAGTTCCATGAAATGAATCTCTTGTGTATAGGTTAGGACTTCGTTTTGGGTTCTGCTTGCACGGTATGGATCACCTTGACCGCCTGATCATCCGGAATTTCGCTGTAGGAAAGAATCATCAATTCGTTAACGCGGTACCGAACCGCTTTTGAAAGCCAGGGACGGATCGCTGGAGAGACCACCAGCACCGCAGGCTGCCCCAACTCTTCGACCGCCTTGGTGCCCTCGCGCAGTGCGCCAAACAGGCGCTCCGCCAAGCCTGGTTCCATCGCAATGTTTTGACCCGGCACTTGAGAATTCTGTAGCAGCACGTTGTGCAAGAGTTGTTCCAGCGATGGGTCCAGCGTCATGACCGACAAAACGTTCTTGTCATCAACCAGACCTTGCACAATCATTCGACCCAGTCGTGGGCGGACCAGCGAAGTCAGTTGTTCCGGATCCTGGGTGCGCGCGCTGACTTCGGAGAGGGTTTCCACAATGGTGCGCATGTCACGAATGGAAACCGAGTCGTTCAGCAGGTTTTGCAACGTACGGGTAAGAACGCCCAAGGACAGTTTGCTCGGGACGAGATCCTCCACCAGTTTGGGTGATTTCGCGCTCAATTTGTCCAGTAATTGCTGTACCTCATCATGGCTGAGCAGGTCAGAGGCATTGTCGCGAAGCACCTTGTTCAGATGGGTTGCCACCGCGGTCGTGGCATCTACCACCGTATAGCCAAGCGTGCGCGCATGGTCGCGCTGTGAAGGTTCGATCCATACCGCTTCAAGACCAAACGCCGGCTCCTGTGTGGGAATGCCCTCCAGGGCGCCATAGACCTGGCCCGGGTTGATTGCCAGTTCACGTCCCACCTTGACCTTGCCGCGCCCCCTGATCACGCCCTTGAGGACGATGTGATAGCTGTCCGGATCAATGCTCAACGCATCTCTGATGCGCACGGGTTGAATCAGGAAGCCGAGTTCGGCAGACAGCTTTTTGCGAACGCCTTTGACACGGGTCATCAGTTGCCCACCTGTTTCGGGATTGACCAGCGGAATCAAACCGTAGCCGATTTCAAGACCGACCAGATCCACCTGGTCAAGATCTTCCCATTCGAGTTCTTTGGGTTGCTCAAGCGCGGCACTGGCCGCAGCAGCTTCAGCCGCGCTGGGTTTACCCAAGCCGGCCTGCTTGTGAAGAATCATCAAGCCCATACCCGCAGCAGCAGTTGCCAGGGTGACAAAAACCAAATGGGGCATGCCTGGAACCAGACCAAGAATTGCGATGATGCTCGAAGTGACAAAAAGCGCTGAAGGATTTCCCAGCTGGGTTCCGGCCTGCTCGGTCATTGATTCGGCCGTGGTCACGCGCGTCACAACGATGGCCGTTGCAAGGGACAGCAGCAAAGAGGGGATCTGAGCCACCAGACCATCACCGATGGTCAATAAGGAGTAGATTCTTCCTGCCTCGCCGAGCGACAGGCCATGTTGTCCGATACCAACCGCAAGGCCGCCGACCAAATTGATGATCAGAATCAACAGGCCAGCGATGGCGTCACCGCTGACAAATTTGGAGGCACCATCCATGGATCCGAAAAAATCTGATTCCTGAGCCAGTTCAGCGCGTCGTTGCTTGGCTGTGTCCTGGTCAATCACGCCGGCATTCAGATCAGCGTCAATCGCCATTTGCTTGCCCGGCATGGAATCAAGAGTAAAGCGCGCGTTGACCTCGGATACGCGTCCAGCGCCCTTGGTCACTACAACGAAATTAACGATCATCAAAATCGAAAAAATGATGAACCCAACCACATAGTTGCCGCCGATAACAAACTCTCCGAAAGCGGCTATTACTTTGCCGGCAGCCTCATGTCCCTCATGCCCGTTAACCAAAATGACTCGCGTTGAAGCCACGTTGAGGGCCAGCCGAAGCATCGTCGCCAATAGGAGAACCGACGGAAACGAGGAGAACTCCAGTGGCTTTCGGGTGCCGATGGCGATCATGATGATCAGCACGCTGGAAGTGATATTGAAGGTGAACAAGACATCCAGCAGGAACGGCGGTAGCGGCAAAACCAGCATGCCCATGATCAACAGCACCAGAGCCGGAATGCTCAAGTCGGTGTAGTTGAATCTCGACATCTGATGTCGAATAGATGACAGTGTCAGGGTGGACATGGGTCGTTTGACGTGGCTTTAAACCTTGATGGCAGGATTGCGCGTTAATTTGTGATGCTGTTTACGCAAAGTCCATGCCATGGATTTTTGACACTTGCTGAGCGGCAAATCCTGTCCAGTCACGGTTCTTGCATAGTGCATGGCCTCCGCCATCGTGGCGACATCTTGAAGGCCAGACAACTGTGGATGCCAATCAATTTTTCAGCATAGCCAATCAAGCTTCCCCCACTGCGGATGTGCTTGCGCAGAACGCGCCAGCCGCTGCCGTGCCATCCGGCAAGACCGATTTTGCGAATCTGTTCAATGGCCAGATGCTGGCACAAATGCGGCAAGAGTTTGCCGCACCTGTGCCGTTGCAGGTCGATTTGCAGCTGGTTTCGCTCGGCCCGAAAATGAACCTGATTACGGCAGACGCCCCGCTGCCCGACATGGAAAGCCTGGCATCCTTTGCGCGCGCTCAGGGCTTGGACGAAAACGCGGTGAGAACGCTTTTTGGCAGTTCATCCAAGTCAAGCAGCACAAAGTTGACAAATTTGCTCGGTCATGACAGTCCGGATCGTCATTGCGAGGAGCTTGGCGACGTGGCAATCCAGGGAGTCCCGCTGCATGGAGCGCCATGTCCTGGCGGCCTTGCGATGACAAAAGAAGGTGAGCTGAATTCCGGAACCATCATTATGTTGACAGCTCTACAGGATCAGGGCCAAGTCCAAGGAACACCCGATACAGCCGCACAAGTGCTCCCTGGGGTGGCTTCAGTGCCAATCCCGGTCGTTGCGATTGCGGTAGCCGCAAACCAGTCACCGGTCTCAGCGCCGTCCTTAACAGCAAACTCAATCACGGTCAACGGCCCCCCACAGACGGACCTGCTGGGCCTGAGCGCAGCCCGGACGGCGGAGTCACCGCAGAGCTCGCTTGACCCGACCAGAACAGCGGATCCCCTGATCGCCTACCTGGCTTCTGTGCAAGTGAGCGCGCGTCAGCAGGCAGCTGTTCCTGTCACAAATGCTGCAGCCACAGAGCAGGCTCAGCACCCTGTTGCTGCTCCCATGCAGCTTGCGATGCTGGTACGACTGGATATTCAGAATCAGGAAATAACGCGTCGCCTGTCACAGATGTCTGGCAGTTCCCAAAAGGCAAGCTGGGCAGCGATAGCTGGTACCGGCGTAGCCAATGAAGGTCTGACCAAGCCCTGGGAGGCGCTCCCTACTGACGTTTCGTCGGCCATGCTTTCAGAATTGACCGATGGGCCGCTTTCTCTGATTTCCGACCTCGCAGCGGGTCTTGCGCCTCTGAAAGGCGGGGCAGGAGACTCTGCCAGAGCTGTCACGCCAGATCCGGCAAGCGCTTCAACTGCGGAACCCTTATCCGAAAGTGCCTTGGCCGCGCAGCGCAGTGCTCAATACCAGCAACTGGCAGATCGAGTCGGGCAGTCCCTCGGCGAACGCCTGCTGTCACAAATAGAAAAAGGTGAATGGAACCTGAAATTGCGACTGCAACCCGAAAGTCTGGGACGCGTTGATGTCGCGCTGGCCATGCATGCCGGTGCACTGGATGCGTCTTTCGCCTCTGATAACAGCATGACACGGGATCTGATTCTTCAGGGAGCCGGAAAACTGAGAGACACCCTGGCTCAGTCTGGCATGGCTGTTGCTACTGTATGGGTGGGTGGGGATCAAGGACGCAAGCATGACGGAAATCCGACACCAGGGCGATCCTTCAAGAGTGCATCAGGCGCCATCCGGAAAAGCGACGGTGAACCTGTGCTCGGTGTGAGTTCCCCGGGGCGTATCTCGACAGCAGCTGAGGGGCTTGATGTCCTGGCTTGATAAACGGTGATGGTGAGTGCATTGATTTGATTCGCAAAAACGAGGTGATACATGTCTGACGAAACTCCAAACACGGAAGAGAAGCCGAAAGCCAAGAAGCCGATCGTGAAGATCATCATTGCCGTCGTGGTGGTAATCCTTCTGTTGGTCGGCACCGCCGTCGGAACCCTCTTCGCGACCGGCTTCTTTTCACCCAAGCCCGTTGAAAGCGCCGACGCCATGCTCGATGCGGAGGACGCCGGCCACGGCGCACCTGCGGCCGACGCGGGGCACGGTGCGCCCGCCAAGGCCGACGCCGGCCACGGCGCACCTGCAGCCGACGCGGGTCGCGGTGCTCCGGCCAAGGCAGATGGCGGCCACGGCGCACCAGCCAAGGCCGACGCCGGGCCTGGCGCGAAGAAAGCTTCTGCCAAAGACGGTCCGGGCGGCAAGATGAAGACAAAGTCGCCGGAACTGACGCGTTTTGAGTACACCTACCATCAACTCGAACGTGAATTCCTGGTCAATGTATCGAGCTCACGCAAAGTGATGTCGGTGCAAATTGCTGTCATGACGCGCTACGACGAGCGTGTAGTTAACAACGTCAAGAAGCATGAATTCGCAATCAGATCGGCGGTCATGGATGTGATGCGCCTGACCACCGAAGCAGAGTTGGCCAAACCCGATTTTCGTAAAGAACTGGCGGTCAAGATACGTGACGCCATGAACGGCTTGATTGAAAAGTACGAAGACTTTGGCGGAATCGAAGAAGTGCATTTCACCTCTTTCATTGTGCAATGAGTTGGATGCAATAGACCACACCTGATTTCGATGGCAACCAACCTGCTCAGTCCCGAAGAGATGTCGGCGCTTACCGAAGGCGTCAATGACGGATCGATTGCCGTGGATACCGGTTTCAATACCGCTGCCCGTGTCAAGAAACATGATCTGGCAAGCGAAAACAGCAGCCTGGGTGTCAATGTCGCGTCGATTGACATGATCAACGAGCGCTTCATCCGCTTATTTAGATTGGCGTTGATGGAGGTCTTGCGGAGCAACCCGCGTATCAATGCGTCGAAGGTGCAGATTGTTCGTTTCGGTGACTACATCAAAGGACTGAATGCGCCGCTTTCGGTCAATACGGTGCGCATGAACCCGCTCAGGGGCTATTCGCTGGTTGTCATTGATCCGAGCATAGTGTTCAGTTCACTGGTCAGCTTTTTCGGAGGCCTTGGACAGGGCGGCATCGGGAATCTGTCGCCCGGGCGCATGTTTACACCCACCGAGGTCAGGATCATCAAGATGATTCTGGAAGTGACATTTCGCACACTCAAAGATGCGTGGTCACCACTGCTCGCCCTCGATTTTGACTTGGTAAGTTCCGAGATCAATCCTCAGTTTGCGCAGATAGCCGATGAGAATGATCTGGTTGTGGTCAGTCGCTTTGAAACCGAAAGTAGTGCCAGGAATAGCGGCTTTATTGACATCGTCAATCCCTATGCCTCCTTGAAGCCGGTGCGAGAACTTCTTAGCAGTCGGGTTCAGACCGGAGAGGGCAACGAGGAGTCCGACAAGCAGTGGCACGATCAATTGGAGGGTGCCGTCAGCAATGCCTGTCTTCAGTTGAACGTTATCTTTGGAACCATACCGACGACCTTGCGAGTTCTTGAGTCGATGCAGGTGGGTGACGTTCTCTACTTCAAGAAGCCTGAGCTGGCGACCCTGCAGGTCAACGGCCTCCATGCATTTGACGTGCATGTCGGAACCTTGGGTATGCAGACGGCGGTTCAGATCGAGCAGGCTGTCGTGCCTGGTTCTCAGTAATAAAGGATGACTGAAATGAATGAAACAACTACTGACAACGGCCTTGCTTCTGGCATCGATCCGCATCAGATCAATCCTGATGTACTGCAAAATATCAGTGTCACTCTGTCGATCGAAGTCGGACGGGCGATGATAAAGATCCGCGATCTGATGCGCCTGACCCAAGGCAGTGTGGTCGAGTTGGATCGGGTTGCTGGAGAACCACTGGATTTGCTGGTTAACAACACGGTGGTGGCACAGGGCGAGGTAGTGTTGGTCAATGAACGCTATGGTGTTCGTCTGACACGGGTCGTCCCAGCGTCAGAGCGAATCAAGAACCTCTGACAATTCCATGTCTACAACGGGCGTCGGATTTGACTGGTTTCGCTATGCCGGCAGCATGGTGCTGGTGCTGTTGCTGCTGGGCGGCCTGCTTTGGCTCTTGCGCAGGCTCAAGAGTCTGCACGGTACGCAGCATGTCGCACAGCGTCTGCAGTTGCTCGAAACCATCAGCCTTGGACCGCGTCAGAAAATCTCTTTGCTGCGTGTCGGGTCAAATCAGGTCCTGGTTGGCATAACGGCAGGCCAGTTCACGGCACTCGCCCATTGGTCAGAGACCGAAGCAACTCCCGGGACTGATCTTGTTTCGTAAGCTTGTTCTCTTTGTCCTGCTGGCCCTGCCGGTGGCAGCGCTGGCGCAGGGTCTGCCGATGATCAATGTCACCGGTGTTGGCAAAGACGCCCAGTACAGTCTGTCGCTGCAGCTACTGGCGCTGATGACGACCATCACGTTGCTGCCCTCACTGCTGCTGATGATGACTTCCTTTGTAAGGATCATCATTGTCATGTCGATTCTTCGTCAGGCTCTTGGAACCGGGCAAACGCCGCCCAATATGGTGCTGGTCGGCCTCTCCCTTTTCCTGACACTTTTCATCATGTCCCCGGTCCTTACCGAGGTCTATCAGAATGCGCTGGTCCCCTATCTGCAGCAGGGAATGAATTTCGACAAGGCCCTGGCAGCGGCCGAGCAGCCGATTCGCGGCTTCATGCTGAGGCAGACCAGGGAAGATGACATTGCACTCTTTATGGAGATGGCGCACAAAGGTGATGTGGCGGGCTCGGAAGCGGTGGCTTTTACGACCCTGGTTCCGGCCTTCATCACCTCCGAGTTGAAGAGCGCATTCACCATTGGTTTTCTTATCTATATCCCGTTTGTTGTCATCGATTTGATTGTGGCCAGTGTGCTGATGTCTATGGGCATGATGATGCTCTCTCCGATGATGATATCGATGCCGTTCAAGTTGATGCTTTTTGTACTGATCGATGGCTGGAGTCTCATCATGGGCTCCCTGGCAGCCAGTTTTGTTACTTCATGAGGGGCTAAAAATGGATATTGCGGCGGTGGTTGATTTGGGGCATCAGGCCCTGTGGATGACGGTGCTTATCTCGGCCCCGCTGCTTGGAGTGGCTTTGGCCGTAGGCTTGCTCATAGGCATTGTTCAGGCAGCAACTTCGATTAACGAGTCGACCCTGAGTTTCATTCCAAAGCTGGCAGCTTTGGCTATCACCCTGTCAATCGCTGGCGGCTGGCAGCTCGGTCTGATGATGGACTATGCGCGCGGCCTGTTCCAACGGATACCGACGCTTTTCGTTTGAAACAGGAACGGGATGCACCATGAATCTGCTGGCTGCAGATATCGTTGAAAGGTTCTATACCTTTCTATGGCCGATGCTCAGGATCTCGGCCCTGCTGGTGGCTGCCCCTGTTTTCTCTTTGCGAGCCTTGAACCTGAGGATCCGCATCCTCCTGGCTTTGTCCCTGACCTGGCTGGTTTATCCGTTGCATCAATGGCCGAGCATTGACCCGATTTCGGCTGCTGGCATCCTGGAAATATTCAATCAATTGGCAATTGGATTGTTGATGGGACTGACTTTGCAGGTCGTCACGGCAGCCCTGCTGGTTGCCGGTCAGTCGATTTCCAATGCGATGGGCCTGTCGATTGCCAACATGATCGACCCCAACCTCGGCAATGTTCCGGTGCTGGCTCAATTTCTGCTTATCCTTTCAACCTTGATCTTTGTCGGCCTGGGCGGGCATGCCATTCTGCTCGGATTGGTGATCGAGAGTTTTTCAAGTATGCCCATAGGCAAACAGTTGCTCACCGAGGCAGCGTGGGCGCATTTGGTGGCATGGAGTTCGATGATATTTCTCGGTGCCATCCTGACAGCGTTGCCAGTGATGGTGACTCTTCTATTTATCAACATTGGATTGGGTGTGGCAACCCGTGCAGCGCCCAGCCTGAACATATTCTCGGTTGGATTTCCTGCCATGATCGTCGCCGGCTTTGCAGTCCTGATGATCTCATTGTCAAGCATTGCAGGACGCATTCAGTGGCTCTGGCTGCAGGGCTTCGTGCAAGTTCGCAGTGTCGTAGGCATCACCTGAAAGCGGCATGACCCATGTCAGACGAAGACAGTTCCCAGCGCACCGAGCAGCCGACGGCCCGACGCCTCAGGCGCGCCCGAGACGAAGGCCAGGTAGCGCGTTCAGTCGAACTTTCGGCGGCCGCGGTCACACTTTCTGCAACCCTGATGTTTTTCACGATGGGCGGTGCCTGGCTGAGTTCACTGTCAAGCTTCTTTGCAGCGGGCTTTACCTTTGACCGAAAAGTGTTGGACACACCCGCGTTATTGCCCGCTGCATTTGCCAGTCAGTTGACGCACGCTTTCATGCTCTTGCTGCCAGTCTTGCTGCTGGTTCTGGTGGTCGCTGTGCTCGCCGCAGGGGCTACCGGTGGTTATCTGTTTTCCCTCGAATCCGTGATGCCGAAGGCTTCCAAATTGAATCCGATCACGGGACTGAAGAGAATGTTTGGTCCGACGGCTGCTGTGGAACTTCTCAAAGCCCTGCTGAAAGTAGCTATTGTCTCTGTGGTTCTGCTGCTGTTGGTGGATCGACATTCGACGGAACTGCTCATGCTTGGCTCCATGGCCCTAAAACCAGCTCTCGCGCTGGCCGGGTCCCTGATCAGTGAATCGGCGCTCTGGTTGACCTTCAGCCTCGTCTTTATTGCCATGATCGATGTGCCCTATCAACGCTTCACTTTCATGAAGCGCATGCGCATGACGAAGCAGGAAATCAAGGACGAGATGAAAGACATGGAAGGGCGCCCCGAAGTGAAAGCCCAAATCCGCAGGCGCCAGCGTGAAGTGGCTAACGCGAGAATGATGCAAAAAGTCAAGGAGGCTGACGTCATCATCACCAATCCGGAGCATTTTGCCGTTGCTCTTTCGTACGACCCCAGCTCCGACGGCGCCCCCATAGTGCTGGCCAAGGGGGCCGATCATATGGCATTGAGAATCCGCATGGAAGCAAATAACCATGGCGTCGAGATTTTTGCTGCGCCTGAACTTGCGCGTGCTCTGTACTTCACCACCGCTCTGGAGCAATCGATACCAGATGCCCTTTACTTCGCAGTGGCCCAGGTTATCGCCTACGTCTTCGGTCTTGGGCAGGTTCAGCCTGGCATTGCTCCGATGGCCAGGCCGGTCCCCAAGATTCCTGCTTCCATGCTGTTTGATTCAGACGGCCATCATGTTTCGACACCGGAGCAGTCAAAATGAAGTTGCCGCTAGGTACGCCAGAGCAAACCAATTCAAGTTCCTCGCCCTTGTTTTTTCGTGCGGTTGACCGTCTCCGTCTTGAAGGATACGTGTTGGCGTTGACGCAGGAGGGCATGAGTCTTTCAGTGGTCAGCACGCATGAAGCGATTCTTGATCACTACGGCAAGATATTGGTGAACCGTCTGCGTCAAGCGGCTCCCGATGTTGCCATTGAGGTCTATTTCCCGGCAAGTTCTGAGGCGCTACTGGGACGTTTCAACGAAGTGCTGGTCAATTCCTCCATACAGGATGCCATGAACGGCAAAGTGACTCTTGCCACACCGCGCATTTGGATAGTGCACGACGCCAGTGCTCTGCCTGACCATGAAATTGAGCTCCTGGCCCGCTTGGTGCAACACTTTCCGGCGGCCAATATTCGGGTTGTATTGCTCATGACGGCAGCGAGTCAAAAGACAAATCTGCTAAGTTCCTTTGGCCGCAGCATTCTGTGCTGGGATGTGGAGCCACCAACGCCAGAGCAGGCGCAGACCCTGTTGGAGCAGGCCACGGTGGAGGGACGAGAGGCAGCAGCCAGATCCTTGTTGAAGAAGCTGTCAATTCCTCTGACAAGACAGACAGAACCCGAGACCCTGGCTTCGACGACGCTGCCAGTGGTTGCGCCCATTGAAGATAGCAGGGCGCCGCCAGAAGAAGCAACACCCAGAAGAGGGGCTTGGCGATGGTTGTTGGGGGGGCTTGCCTTGCTGCTTATTTCTGCCTTGTCGATGGCCATGTTTTATGTTTCATCGCAGGGGGCGGCGCGATTGCACTGGAATTGGCAGGCATTGCTGGCTGGCAACAATCCCATGACAAACGATGCCGTGACTGTGCCACCCCCCAGTGCTCCGGTGGCCGCGACCGGTCCATCTGCCAACGCCAGTCCCTATGATGCTGCCGCGTCGGCGAGCGGCAATGTGGCAAGCCTGCCGGCAGCGGCGGTCAGTGCCCCGGCCGCTGTTGCCAATGCCACCGTCAAAGCCATCGAGTCGGTCGAGCCTGTCAAGGAAGCCGTCATTGAACCGGCTATCGAGCCAGCAGCGCCCGTCAATCGACCCTTTGAACTGTTGATTGGACAGGCTTGGGTGCAAAAAATGTCCAGGGGTAACTTCCTGGTTCAGCACATAGCGGTGCCGACCTATCAAGAAGCCATGTTCTGGATGCAGCGCCATCCCGATTTCGGCAGTGCCCAGGTCGTGGCGACCTATTTGCCGACTCAAAAACTTCCCCACTATGTGATCGTGTCAGGGCCCTTTGCATCTGTTGCCGAGGCCAGGGGCTTTGTTGAACGGGGCGCAATGCCCAAAGATTCGTGGATTCGATCAGCGACCTCAATGAAAGAGCAATTGACACCAACACCAGCTGCCGGGGATGCTGGCAAGCGCAAGGAGAAGAACGGATGACTGAATCACAATTTGTCCGCAACCAAGAGCCGCATGAGGTCACTATGCCCGAAGGCAGCCATATAGCCAAAAGCAAGTCGGCGGATCCCGGAGCGCCGGTCGTGCGCCAGTTGCAGCTTGAATCCGATCCGCTGCAAATAGCACAAATCATTGTTGATCGAAAGGTCCAACTGCCGCCACCTGCTGCCGAACCAACGTTGGCTGTGCCGAACTTCATGCCTGTTATTGCTGAGGCCGTGGACGTGCTTGCAGCGCTGCCTGTGCAAGAGCAGTCGGTGAACGAAGAGAAGGCTGAACAGGAGCCGGAGGCTGACTCCTCCGAGCGACTGATTCACTTAAGGATTGAAAACAACAAAGTTCGAGCAGAGCTCAAGGACCTTGAGCAGATCTTTAACTCCGGGCTTTGATTCTGTGCAAGCAGTCCGAACCATGAATTCAGGTGAACCCTATGACAACCGAAACAATTTCCCCCTCCTCCGCCGAGACAAGCCCCGCCGCAGCCACGGCGCTGGGCGACGCTGAGATCACGCAGGATATAAAAACAGCGGTCTTCGATTCGGCCGAGTTGGCCACACGCAGCGCTTCACTGGCGGCAAAAGCCGGTCTGGAAATGCACCAGGCGGCCCAGGCGCTGATGAAGACAGCGGCCTCTCAGAGGAAGATGAACAAGATACTTTTGGGCGTCTTTGGCGGGCTGACGCTGTTAGCCTTGAGTCTGTTTGCTGTCATGAGCCTGCGTCTGCAGGATCGTGTCAGTCAACTCGACGCCATGATTCTGGCTGTTGGCAAGCGGGTCGTCAGCATGGACGCCTCGGTCGAGTTGTTCAATGGTGTCAGCGATGTCGTCAAGGATGTTTCGCAAAAGCAGGATTCGATCAGCAACGCTCAGGGCAAACTGGAGCAGCGCATCGAAGAAGCGATCAAGAGCACGCAAGCGGTTCCGGAGCCCAAGGCCAAACCCGTGGACGACAAGAACAAAGAGCTTCTCAAAATGGTCCAGGAAGTCAACGCCAGACTGCTGCAGGAAGCCAATTCTGTCAAGACGATCTCGGCTCAAATTCAGAAACTTCAAAGTAGCTTGCCTGATGCCGGAAACTTTCGTCGTGAAATGGATGCCATCGTGCGCCAAATGAAGGAGCGCTCTGTGCCTGAGGCAGCCCTCAGCACCGCAGCCCCCAGCATTGGCGCCCCCGCCGTCGTCAAACCGCGCGAGCGAGTGGTGCAGTTTCCCAGAACATCGGCCGCCGGCGTGGCGCCCGAAAAACCGTAGTGCCGGGTGGACCCGGCGAGTTCATGAATCAGTTCGGACGCAGACCAAACTTCTGTATTTTCTCGATTAGCGTGGTTCGCTGCAGATTCAGGATGCGGGCGGTTTGAGAGATGTTTCCGTTGGTCCGACTCAGCGCCTGGGAAATGAGATCGCGTTCAATCTCCGCCAGTCTATGCTTTAGCGACAAGCCTTCGGGCGGGAGAACCGGCAAGGCCTGCGACAGCATGGTAATTTTTTCCACCTCATTGCCCCAGGCCGGCGTCGCCCCATCGGTGGTGCCGCTCGGCCCTGGGTTTGATTCAGGCACGACAACTTCCAGTCGGCGTGGCCCCGCACCCTCCGCAGCGCCGGCGTTTTGCAGCGCGGCCAAACCCTTGGGCAGCAAACCGGTGGGGAGCGACTGCAAGTCCAGGCACTGACCTGAAAAAAGCGTGCTGAATCGATCAATAAGATTCGATAGTTCGCGAACATTCCCAGGCCATGGGTAGGCTTGCAGCGCCTGCAAAAAATCCGCCGCAAATGTAATCTGGTCCTGATCAGCGCTGGCATGCTGCTTGGAAAAATGCTCAAGCAACATCGGTATGTCGCTGACTCTTTCACGAAGGGTCGGCGTGTTCAGAGGAATCACGTTGAGCCGGTAGTACAGATCTTCCCGAAAGCGTCCAGCCTGAATTTCCGCCTCCAGGTCTCTGTGCGTTGCGGCGATGACACGAACGTCTACCGCAATCGATCGCACGGCACCGACCGGATCAATTGTTTTTTCTTGCAGCACGCGCAACAGCTTGACCTGAATTTCGAGCGACATGTCACCGATTTCGTCCAGGAAGATGGAGCCACCGTGTGCCAGTTCGAAGCGGCCCAGCTTATCGGTGATGGCGCCGGTGAAAGAGCCTTTCTTGTGACCAAAAAGCTCACTCTCCAAAAGCTCTTTTGGTATGGCGGCGCAGTTAATCGGAACGAAGTTGCCCGAGGCGCGGTTCGACAGATTGTGCAATGAACGCGCCACAATCTCCTTGCCGGTACCACTCTCTCCAGTAATCAATACGGTGGAACTGGAAATCGCCACTACCGGAAGAATCTTGCGCAGAGCCCGGATCGCTTCACTTTCTCCGATAAATGCAAGCGCATTTTTAGGGTATCTGTTATTCAAATGGGCATTCCGAAATTTCGTAAATTGGATTTGAAGGGAGCACTTTGATGAAGGGTGGTTAGCAGGAGAAAGCCGCCTGTAATCATCGGCGATACGACCATACACTTCTAATTTTGCGTATGATAGCAGGGTGGGTTCTAAGAACTTCGGCACGCAAGAGGTAAACAGTGAAAAGTTTAGTTGAAGCTGCGCCAGCCGATCAGGACAAGGCAGACTCGGTAGCGCCATCGGTCTGCTTTCCGGCAACAGCGTTTGATGCTGGAGCCGCGCAAAACAACCTCGGCTTCATGTACGCCCATGGACATGGGGTGGAGCAGGATTACGTTGAGGCGCTGAAGTGGTACGGCTTGGCGGCCGAGCAGGGCTACCAGCCGGCACAGGTCAATCTGGGCGTCATGTATGCCAACGGGCAGGGCGTGGCCCAGGACTACTCGCAGACTCTCAATTGGTATCGGTTGGCCGCCGCCAAAGGATCGGCGGCGGCGCAATATGCGCTGGGCCTGATGTATGCCAATGGGCAGGGCGTGGTGCAAGACGAAGCGCAGGCGCGCCAGTACTATTTGCAGGCGGCAGAACAAGCTCATGTGCAGTCCCAATTCAACCTCGGATTGATGTTTCTCAAAGGGCAGGGCGGGGCGCGCGATGAAGCGCTGGCGCTCAAGTGGTTCGAAGCAGCGGCAGACCAGGGTAACGCAGTGGCTCAATACAGTCTGGGCGTCATGTATGACAGCGGAACCGGCGTCGTCCAGAATCAGGAAGCGGCGCGTGGCTGGTATCTTCTCGCAGCCGCTCAGGGTGAGCCCTTTGCGCAAGTTAACCTTGCCCTCCTGTATCACAATGGGCTGGGCGTGGAAACGGACTATGGGCAGGCGCTCAAGTGGTATCACCTGGCTGCTGCTGATAGTGATTCACACGCTCAATTCAACATTGGTGTCATGCACGCCAACGGACAGGGGCTAGCCCAAAGTCACACGCAGGCGGCGCGCTGGTTTGAATTGTCCGCCGCCCAGGGTGATCCGGTAGCCCAGCACAATCTGGGGCTGATGTACCAGAACGGGCAGGGCGTAGCGCAGGATTACCTTGAGGCATTGAAGTGGTTTCGCCTGTCGGCAGCGCAAGGGCTGGCGCCGGCCCAGGTCGATCTCGGCTGGATGTATGCCAACGGCCGGGGAACGCTGCAGGATTATGAGCGTGCGCACATGTGGTTCAACATCGCCGCCGCGGCCGGCAATCCGGACGCTTTGAATGGCCGCGAACTGGTGGCCAATCAAATGACGCCGCAGCAAATGGCGCAGGCTCAGAAGATGGCCCGCGACTGCCAGCAGCGCAATTTCATCGATCTGGATTGATGCAGCCGGCGACGATGCAAGTTCAGGCCCATTTTTCGGGAATCCAGCAGGCCATTGCCAGGCAATTGGAATCTGCAAGTGAAAGTGTGCGCGTGTTCGCCGACCTCTTTACCGACTGCGACCTTTTTGAAGCCTTGCTGTCGTGTCAACGCCGTGGTGTCGCTGTTTCTCTTGTCATTTCCGATTGCGAAGTCAACCGTCAGTCGTCGATTGCCTGGGAGCGGCTCAGTGCCTTGGGTGGACGGATCGTTCGTTTGCCGGCAGCCTGTGCCAGTGGCGATGAATTTGATCGCTCCTTCTGTCTGGTTGACGGCACATCTGTCATCAGTGGCGACTTCAAGTGGACAAGTTTTCAGGAAGCAGGGACGCAGGTGTCCATACTGATTCAGTGCGACGCCGAGATTTCAGAGCACTTCAAGCGCAGCTTTGCGCGCATGCTCAGCGAGCCTTGGCAGGCTGACGTGCCAGGCGCTGTGCAATGTGAAGGATCACGCGCTGCAGACTTGCAGCAGGGTCCGGGCTTGAGCCTGTATCAAGACCCGCAGCTTGATGAATTGGCATTGCAGGTGCGCATGATGGAAGCAAGAATCCTGGCCGTCGAGACGGAAATTGCAGATATTCACCGGCAAATTCACCTCTTTGACCATCAGCAGGAACAGGCGATTGGCGATCTGATGCGACGTTACCTCGACCTCAAGCGTCGCTATCTGCAAGCCATGTTCCAACAAGGTCAGGAAGAACTGCAGCGCCAACAAGCGCAGGCAGCTGAAGAAGTCTTTCGCCAATACCAGGAAGCGCGCTCAGCCAAGGCGATGGAGAGTCCTCCTGAACAACTCGACCCGCAACAGCAGCGTGAACTCAAGCAGCTGTACCGGAAGCTGGCCATGCAATGTCATCCTGATCGCGTCAGAGATGAAGACAAAGTGCAGGCCAAGGTATTTTTTCAACAGCTTCAACTGAGCTTCCAAAACAGCGATCTGACGAGCTTGAAGCAGTTGAAAGTCAAGATCGACGCCGGCCTCGGTATCAAAGTCGAACTGGTTTCGCCCAACCAGCGTCAACAGCTTGCGCTGCATCTAAAGGATTTGCAACAAGCGCTGTCCCAGAGAAATCAGCAGTTGGCCTCGGTCAGTCAGAGTTCCAGTTGGAAAGAGCTCAGTGGCAGGGCGAACTGGAATGCATGGTTCGAGCAGCAAGCCAAACGCCTGAAAGCTGCGATGCAGCATTACATGAAGGAATTGGATCTGCTGACACCGGAGCAGCCGGCGTGAGCGCACTGATTGCGCTGGCGCCAGCGAAGCAGCTCTCAACTTCCCTGGTACAGCGCTGCGATATCGTCCGTGTCACGCTAGGTGGCCTGCAGCAGGGCGAAGTCATGCAGTTCTTCGCTCGCCAGCCGGAGCTCTTTCTTCAGTGTTTGCAGCGCCATTACCAGCTCGGTCCGGTGCTCCTTGCGTGCGGCTCGGAGCGCTGGGACTGGAAATTGCTGAGTGCCAATCGCAGGATGAACTGGAGCCACCACGACCTGGAGCAACTGGCTGGCCAATTGGGCTGGGCCAGGCTCAGCGCAGACGCCCATTTGCCCTGGAATGAGGACTTGATCAGCTACTTTGCAGAGTGTTGGGATTGGCCGCGCCTGCGAAGAAATCCGGGTTTGCCCTGGAATACCCAACTGATCGAGCGCTATCAGGAGCGTTGGGATTGGGCCTGGCTCAGTTGGCACGCGGGACTTCCGTGGAGCACTCAGCTGATCGAACGCCACCTTGATCGCTGGGATTGGGCCGGCTTGAGTGCCAACCCCTCGCTGCCGTGGAACTGCGCTCTGCTCGAGCGCTTTGATGCGCGCTGGAGTTTTGCCTGGCTCAGCGGCAACGCCGCCCTGCCCTGGAGCAGCGAGTTGTTGGAGCGCTACCTTGAGCGTTGGGATTGGCAGCGCTTGAGTGCTAACGCGACGCTGCCCTGGAGCGGCGAGTTGCTGCAGCGCTACCTTGAGCGTTGGGATTGGCAGCGCCTGAGTGCCAATGCCGCGCTGCCCTGGAGCAGCGAGTTGCTGCAGCGCTACCTGGAGCGTTGGCACTGGGAGTACTTGAGCGGCAACACCGCGCTGCCCTGGAGCGCCGCGCTGTTGGAGAATCGGCAGGAGCGCTGGGATTGGCAGCGCCTGAGCGGCAATATCGCGTTGCCCTGGAGCAGCGAACTGCTCGAACGTCACCTGGAGCTTTGGGATTGGGAGAGCCTGAGCAGCAACACCGCGCTGCCCTGGAGCGCCGAGTTGCTGGAGGCACAGCAGGCGTGTTGGGATTGGCAGCGCCTGAGCGGCAATATCGCGCTTCCCTGGAGCCACGAGTTGCTGGAGCGCTACCTTGAGCGTTGGGACTGGGAACGGCTCAGTGAAAATCCGGGCTTGCCCTGGAGCAGGGAGCTGATGGATCATTTTGCCGATCGCCTCAATTGGGCCAGCCTGAGCGGCTCAGCGCATCTGCCATGGAATCACGAGTTGTTTGAATACTTTCAGCAAAATTGGTACCCGGCCCTGGTCGCCGCGCATCAATCCTTTGAAATTTCCAGCTTGTCGGAAAATCAAGTGGAACAACTCTTGCTTGATACGAAGGATCATCAACCGAGGATTCCAGCATGTCCGACCCTCATCAGTTAAACGATGCCGCCAGGCATTTGGAGGCCGCTGCGCAGCATCATCTGCAGATCCGGCGGATGCACCTTGCCTCCATAGAGCACAAGGCTTTGCCTCAGACCCATCTGGCGCACGGTCCGAAGTTGCTTTCAGCCCGTCATCATGATCACGCAGCCCTCAAGCATCCCAGCTTCCACGCCGAGCATCATCCAGAGTAAGTCAATGGCGGACGCCCGATCGTGAAGAGTTTGCTGGATGACGCCGATGCCGCCTACAGTCGCGGCGACTATGCCAATGCCCTGAGAATCTGTCGGCCACTGGCAACACTGGACTATGCAGCGGCGCAAAACAACCTGGGTTTCATGTACGCCAATGGGCATGGCGTCAAGCTTGATTATGTTGAGGCGCTCAAATGGTACCGTCTGGCGGCGCTGCAAGACTACGCGCCAGCACAATACAACCTGGGATTCATGTACGCCAACGGACAAGGCGTTGAGCTCGACTATGCAGAGGCCTTCAAGTGGTATCACCAGGCGGCCCAACAAGGCTTGGCAGAAGTACAAACCAACCTGGGCTTCATGTTTGCCAACGGTCAGGGTGTGGCGCAAAACTACCAGCAGGCGATCAAATGGTTCGAACTCGCCGCAGCCCAGGGCGATGCCACGGCGCAATTCAATCTGGGCTTTATGCATGCCCAGGGCGAGGGAGTAGAGAAAAATCCGGAGCAGGCGCTCAAATGGTATCAACTCGCCGCGGCTCAGGGTCATGCCTATGGCCAGTTCAGTCTGGCCTATATGTATGCCACCGGCAATGCGGTGGCACAGGACTATGCCGAGGCGCTCAAGTGGTATCAGTTGGCCGCGGCGCAGGCAGACGCCTCGGCGCAATACAACCTGGGAGTCATGTACGCCACCGGGCAAGGCACCGAGATTAATTACGCGGCGGCGCTCCACTGGTTTGAACTCGCCGCAGCGCAGTCCGATGCTGCTGCCCAGTACAAGCTGGGCCTCATGCATGCGGATGCGCAAGGTGTCGAGCAGAACTACGCCAAGGCCTTGGCTTACTACCAGTTGGCTGCAGCGCAGGGCGACCGTGCTTCTCAGTACAACCTGGGCCTGATGTATGCCCTTGGGCAAGGCGCCGAGCAAGATCACCGACAGGCCATGCAGTGCTACCAATTGGCCGCTGCGCAGGGCGACGCAGCAGCCCAATACGCGCTGGGCTTGATGCACAGCCTGGGTCAGGGCAGCGCCCAGAATGATGAACAGGCGCGCCATTGCTACGAGCTGGCCGCAGCGCAGGGCGACGCAGCAGCCCAGCACAACCTGGGCGTCTTGTACGCGAACGGCCGGGGTGTTGCGCAAGACCTCGAAATGGCCGCTCATTGGTATCGTCTGGCGGCTGCACAGGGCGACCGTTCTGCTCAGAGCCATCTCGACTTGTTGTTCGTGGCGGTGCAGGACGCAACCCAAAATCTGCCACAAGCGTTCCAGGCGTATCAGGCTGCCGCCGCGCAGGGTAAGGCCGCTGCCCTGTACAACCTGGGTGTCATGTACGTCCACGGTCAATATGTGGAGCAAGACTACGCGCAGGCCCTCAAGTGGTTCAACCTGAGCGCGGCGCAGGGAGATGTCGATGCGCTGTACCAACTGGGGGTCATGTGTGCGAAGGGTCAGGGCGCTGAGACCGACTACCAGGAGGCCTTCAGATGGTACCAACTGGCCTCGGAGCACGGGCATCTGTCGGCGCAGACAAACCTGGGCCTGATGTATGCCCTCGGACAGGGCGTCGCGCGCGACTTCGAACTGGCCGCCGAGTACCTGCAGGCGCCAGCCGAGCAGGGCGATAGCCTGGCCCAGTACAACCTGGGTGTCCTGTACGCGCTCGGACAGGGCGTGGTGCAAGACGCTGCAAACGCCCTCAAGTGGTACCTGCTGGCGGCGCACGCTGGCGACAAAGCGGCCCAATTCAACCTCGGCTCGATGTACGCCAATGGCGACGGCACGGCGCAGGATTACGCCGAGTCCCTGAAGTGGTACCGACTTGCCGCAGACGCCAGCGAAAAACCGCTCAAGCTTGCCTGACTGGTGCCGAATCAGTGAGAACCAATTCACTCACTATTACGTCAAGGATCGCTGATGAAGCAACATCTCACCACCACCCTGGGCTTGGTTCTGACCCTGGCTTGCCTTGCCGGCTGTCAGAGTTCTGCGGGCGTGCACGCCAAGGTTGAGACCGATCCCCTGTTGGCGCCCATGGTCGAAAAAAGAGACACCCTGACCGCCACCGGCTACGCTGTCATCAGTGTGCAGGGCCATCGCAATCCGGCGCAGCAACGTCTGCTCGCGATTCGCGCTTCCAAACTTGATGCCTATCGCTCTTTGACCGAGCAGGTTTACGGCCTGCGCATGGATGCCACTGCGACGGTGGCAGACATGATGGTTCAAAGTGACACTTTTCGCATTCGTGTCGAGGGCGTCATCTACGGCGCCACCCTGGTCAGCATCACGCCGGCCGGAGACGACACCTATGAGACCACGCTGACCCTGGACCGGTCGATTGTGCGAGATCTGCGCGCCCTCTATCTGGGTCAACTGGTCGCCAAGTCGCACTGAGTTTCGGCGCAAGACAGTTTGACCAACATGAAGACCCGAGTTCGCCCCGAGTTGCGTTTTGTGCTGACTTCGTCAATGCTGGCGCTCGGCTTGACGGCAAGCTGCGTCAACGCGCAACAAGCGCTCTCGCAAGAAGAAAAGCTGTCGGCAATCCGACAGGGCTTGGTGCAGGCCGCCATCGAGGGTCCCACCAAAGTTCAGTCTACCGTGTGGATCGATGCGCAAGGGGCATTGCAGGAAAGCAGTTCCTTCCGAACCGGCATGGAGGTGCGCGGGGTTCGCGTGCTCTCCTATGAGCGAGACAGCCAGGGCCAGGCGAGCGCAGACCTGCGCTGGCAGGCCCTTGAGCGCACGTCCCACGCTGCAGACCCCGCGCAGCCGCTCGCCTGCAAGGCGCTGGCGTCTGCCGGGCGTTTGCAACACGTTATCGGCTTGAGTATTGCCACAGCGCCCGAATGGACGGTCGATGAATTGCCTGCCATCAAAGCCCTGGAAAATTCACTCCTGAGTCAATGGCGCAGCGCAGCCAGTGGCACTGTAGTCTGGCGCATGACCCTCGGCACGACAGGCCCCCGATCGGCTTATGAAAACGCCCTGCTCGGATCCAGCGCCGACCAAGTGCCGTGGCAAGCGAAACTCTCACTGCGACCCCTGACACGACAGGTTCCCTGGCTGGTCACCTTACGCCAAAATTTTTCTGAAGGCGCAATGGTCAGTGGCGCCACCCCCGAAGCCCTGCTGCAGCTTGATTTTTCCCTCACGGCGCGCAACCAGTATGAGCCGCTATTTGAGGCACATACCCAGATCAAATGGCGCACCGAGCGCCCAAACTGGGAGGCGGGTCAACTGTCCTTGGAAGCGCAAGACCTGTTGGCGCAGCAATTCCAGAGCTGGTCGCAGGAAATCAGGCAACGCCTGGCATGCGAACCCGTGCTGCCGGAAGTCATTTTGAGCAGCCGGGACGGCATTCGCATCAACGCCGGCGCGCTGGCGGGGGTGCGCGTTGGCGATGAATGGCTGCTGGCCGACGGCAAGAACTACATGCGCCAGATCCTGGAGCCCGGCGTGGTAGCGCAGAGTGTGCTGGCCAAGGTGCAATCGGTTGGTGAGCACCACGCCCACTTGCAACTGATCGCCGGTCCGCAGTCTGCCGTGCAGCGCAGTTGGCGCGCCTGGTCGACCGAGACCTTGCGCTGAGCGCCGGCTGTGCCGGCTGATAAGAGAAGGATGACTTGTCATGAAAACCATCAACACCCCTGTCTTTCCCTATGCCTACTGGTTTTGGACATGGGCCGCCAGTGTCCTGTTGCTGGGGGCCATCGCACTGCCCGCCAGGGCTGAGGGCGCGCAGGCCAGCCCGGCAGCAGCAGCGAACCCTGAAAGCGCTCAAGCTGTGCGCAGTTACCGGCCCAAAGCCGGCGAGAGCCTTGACCACGTCATCAAGCAGACCATGCCCGAGAGTCCGCTCAGGATTGAGTTGCTTAGAAAGGCCTTTGTCGAACTCAACAGTCAGGCTTTTGTCGGCGGCAATGCGTCCAGGATGCGCTCCAAAGTGACACTGCAGGTGCCTGATTCGAAGCGCCTGGCAAGAGCCGTACTGGGGCCGCTGGTCGAAGTCAAGGTCAGTGACCCGGCAGCAGAAGACGCATCCAATCGAAGCGGCCCCACGTCTAGCGTCACGCAAGAGGGCAGACGCTGGGTCCGGTACCCGTGATTGCGGGTCCGGATAGCACGCTGCTGGTCAGCCGTGTCAATCCGATTTTTACCGAAAGCCGCTTTTCTCTGCCTTTGGTTGAAGCCAACACGGCCCGCCAACTCGGTCTGATGGATGCTCAAGTCGTGCAGGCGCTGGTGCAGGCGCGCGGCGACCAGCTCGGCTTGCTGTTGCGCGGGCGATTACTTGAAGTTGCCATGGCGAGCGATTGGGAGGCTGGCCAAAGCCTCTCGTTTCGTGTTCAGGCCAATCCGAATGGCTCCATGACACTGCATCCAATCCCCGGCGCCGCGCCGGCAACTGCGGCTGCTCCCGCTCCGGCGCAGCCCGTCATTTCGCGCCTTGAGAATCTGTTGTTTCATCCGAGCGAGGCGCCCGACCTGAGGGCGCTGTTCAAGCCCGGTGTGCTCGACGCACTGCTGAGCCGTCTGATGCGCCCGGATCTGCAAGCGCAGTGGCAGGCGATGCGTCCGTCGATAGCCCAGATCAGCCCGGAGGCGATCCGGCTTGCTCTGGTCGCAGCCATGGGTTCCGAGGCAGCACTGGCGCGTGGCCAGTTGCCGCCCGTGCAGGACCCCAAGCAAGTGCTGCACAAACTGCTGCTCGCATTGGGACAGGGCGAGCGGATAAGCGAACAGGACCGCGACACCTGCGGCCAGTTGCAACGCGCCCTTGACGAACTTGAATCAGCGCAAGTCCACGCAGTCCAGTCGCAGTCGCAAGACAGCATCATGTTCAACATGGTGCTGCCGTTCAAGGATGCCGAGCCGGTCGAAATTTCGTTTCAGGGCAAGCGCGCCTTGCCCGGCCAACCCGAACTGCTTACCGTCAATATTCATTCAAACAGTCCGGACTATGGCGAGCTTTGGCTCAAGACCGAAGTGCACGACAGAAGCACGGTGGAACTGGTCATGTGGGCAGCGCGCGCCGATGTTGTCGAACAAGCCGGGCAAGGTGCCCAGGCACTCGGTCTGGAGCTCCAGCAGGCGGGTCTGAGCATGCGCTCGTTCCAGGTCATCCATGGTGCGCGTCCAGCACCCGAGCCTGAACCCATGCCGGCGAGTTGCGGCGTCATTCTGGACCTGCGAGCATGAACCGGCTACGTCAGGCCGTTGCGCTCGAGTATGGGCAGAACCTGACGCCGGTGGTGACGGCCAAGGCGCAGGACGAGGATGCCTTGCTGATGATAGAGCAGGCGCGCCAGCACGGCGTTTATGTGACGCAGGACCCGCAGTTGCTGGCCTTGCTGAGCCGCTTGCAGGTTGACGAGGAAATCCCGCCGCAACTCTTCACGGCGGTGGCCGTCATATTGTCCTGGGTTTACTGGCTCAAGGGTATGCGCCCGGGCGATGAAAAACAGGCACAACCTGCCGATCAAGCATCGTTGTAACCCTGATTGCGTGAGAAGCGCGCGATGTGTCCGAGCCGGTCATATACCTCGATCGAACTGGTGGCATCCTGAATACGCAGACTTTGCAAAGCGCCGCGGATCGCGTCCAACTGGCGTTCGATCAAGACCTGATTGCGACGATGCAAATCCCGGCAATCGATCATCGTCGCCCTAAATTCCTGCCAGTCGGGATCGCTCTGCAGCACTTCGGTGGCTGGAGCCAGGCTGCTGACAGAACTCAGCAACTCGGCTTTGACCGGCTGCAGTTGTTCAAAATGATCCAGCTCCTGCTGGCGCAGGGCCTGAAATTCAAGCTCCAGTATCTGCGCCAGTTGGCTGGCAAGTTGCTGCGCCTTGGGCGCGTGGGAAGTTGCTGGCAGAATTTCAGTCACGGATCAATTGCTCAAGCGCTACAAAACTCTCTGCAATGCGCCGCGGGTTCAGCGGGTACTGGCCGTTCTGGAGGGCCGTCTTGATGGCATCCACCTTGGCGGGGTCAAATCCCGGCTCGGCCTTCAGGCGCTCGGTCACATTGCTCAGGCTCAGAACATCGCTTGCCAGGGTCGTTGGCGTCGGTGGAACTGCCACTGCGGCAGCTTCGGTTCCGACTGCGCTCATGGCCAGTGAGCCGGCCTTTTTTTCCGTCTTGTCTGAAGCTGATCGTGAAAAACTGTCCGGCTTGGCCAAATATCCGTACTGTGAAACAGGGTCGCTCATGATGGTTTCTCTTTCTCGTGCTTACAGTGCTGCTTTATTACTGTACATCTAGCGTATCGGTAGCTGAGTTTAAAACTTGAGTCCAATTCAAGAATTCTTTTCACATTTTCCCGTTTACTGGGAACGGGCCGCATTGGGGCCGGTGACGATGCCTGACACCAGGCGCCCGGACTCCGGATTTTTCAAGCGAACCTGCTCGCCAATCCTACCATCCTGCAGTGCATCCACCCGTGCCGTGACACTCAAGCCGTTGCCGTGAAATATGGTCAACAGGACCGACTGACCCTGTTTAACCAGCACGGCACGCTTCACGTCATGGCTGCGCAAAGGGGTTCCGGCGGGTATGTCGCGCACCATCTCGCCATTTTCCAGATCCTTGACCGAGCTGACTGCCTGCGGGTCAAGGCCGGCCCCGGAATGCTCAATCTCCTGCAACTGCTCGGTATTTACCGTGGTGCCACGGCGCAGCAACTGCGTCGCTACCACCACCTTGCGCATGCTCGTGGGGCTGGCGTCAGACGCGGTCGCCAAAGGCGTCGCGGCGCCCGGCGACGCCAGCACCAAGCGCAGGTACATCTGCCAGGGGGCGTTGGATTGACAACGCACTCGCACCGTCTCGCGGGATGCAAAGGGCAGGTCCATTGTCAGGGGCCGGTCGCAGTTCTGGACGCGAACCCTTGAATCCAGCGCTGCCACACTGAATTGGTTTTCGGCGAGTTGCAGGTTTTGCTTGGCCCACTGCGCTACCTGCGTCATGACGCTTTCCTGTGACGTCACACCTTGAGCCAGTGCCGGAGTCGCTGCTGCACATAACACGAGGCTGAGCAGCCCGAGGACGCAGCGCCAGCGCGCCCAAAGGGCACTGAGCTTTGACTCTCGAATTTGGCACAACATTTGCGTAACGGTAGGGCAGGGTGTTAATAATTTGACACGCATTGATGTCAACGAGGGATTCCGTGCAAGAACAGTGCCACCGACAAGCATCTGAATTATGTTGATTGATCAAAAAATGCCGACGCCGGCCTTGCCTGGGGTCCGACCTGCAGGAGCAAGCAGGTTGGCCAGCCTGGCAGGCCAGCCAAGACACGCTGGCGCCTTTGCCCAGGCGCTTGGTCAGGTGCGTCAGGCGCAGGGCAGCAGCACCAATGCCGAAAGCTTGCGTACGGTCAGCACCGGCGATACCTTGATTGGCATGGTGCGCCAGCAAGCTGTCAACCAGGGCGTTACCCTGAGCCCGGCGCAAGAATTCCGGATCGCGCAGCGTGTTGCGTCCGACAACGGCATCGCAGACCCGAACTGCATTTTTCCGGGTCAACATATCAAGCTGAATTTGCAGCCACCAGAACTTCAGGCAGCCCAGCGTTTGACCCCGGCAACGCAGGCCAGCAGCGCAGTCCCTGCGGCCATTGCAGTCACTGCCGTAGCAGGCACGGCGAGCACCGACAGCACTCACCCCGTGCTGGATAAAACATTGGCGCGGGCGGTTGCCAAAGGGTTCATTCCGGTGCAAGAGAAGGAAGCGGTTTACGACAAAATTCTGCAGCTTGCCAGCACGCACCGCTTCAATCCGGATGACTTCGCACGCATGACATTGATGGAGAGCGACGGCATGAATCCGCGTGCCAGCAATCAGCGTTGCCACGGCATCATCCAGTTTTGTGACGGCGCAGCGCGTGGTGCTGCCTCGGCTGGTTACGCAACCAATCCGCGCGCCATCCTTGATTTGAGTGTGCACAAGCAACTCTCACTGGTGGACAAGTATTTTGAAGAAGTGGGCCTGAAGAATCAGGGTGTCAACGGACTCGAAGACCTTTACCTGTCGGTGCTGCGACCGGCCTCGCGCAGCGAAGGTCCGGCCAGTGCGGCTCTGAATATTCCGGGTCTGCAGTCGAGCTACCTGCACGTCGGTCGTGACACCAGTGCACCCATCACACGCCAGTCGATTCGCCAGGGTTTGTTACAAAACGCGTCGGAACGGCTCGGTCAAATGTTCACGCCCACCGCGGCACGACTGCAGGCCATGCGCAGTGCCGAGCTTGGTGGCGGTGCTAACTGAGCCTGTCAAAAAAACCGTCAGTGGCCTGGCCGGACCTGGCATCGTCATGCGGCAAGAGTTTGCCGCTTTGGCCGGAAATTGCATTGCGAGGTGCACAAGAACTGATGGAAAGCGGCAAAAACGCTATGGCACGCGATTTGCAGTACCGACTCCGAGGCCTTATTCATTGGGGCCGGGTGTCGACAAACCGGCATAGGCTGTAACGCGATGAGGGTGAATGCATGAACATGATTGACCAGGCATTTGGTGTGCACGAGCAGGCGCTGGGTCTGCGCAGCCAGCGCATGGAAGTACTGGCGCGCAACATCGCCAATGCCGATACGCCCCACTTCAAAGCGCAGGACCTGGACTTCAGGACCATGCTTGCAAGCGCCCAGGAAACAGCCTTGCAAACCACGCACGCCAGCCACCTGCCCACCGATCTGACGGAGCAGCAAAACGGACTCCTGTACCGGGTTCCGTTCAACGTCGCCTTTGACGGCAACACGGTCGAGCTCTCGGTTGAACAGGCGAAGTACGGGCAATCAGCGGCCGACTACCAGGCCACCCTGAGCATTCTTGAAAACCGCATCAGCGGCATTCGCAAAGCCTTGCGCGGAGACTAATCCATCATGTCACTCGACAACATTTTTGGCATTGCCGGCTCCGCGCTCAACGCGCAGACCACCCGCATGAATGCCACTGCCTCCAATCTGGCCAATGCGGGTTCGGTTGCAGGGGCGGAAAAAGACGCCTTTCGCGGCAAGCGCGCGGTATTCAAGACCATTCTGGAAGGGCAACTCGGGGCGCAGGCGTCGACCAACAGGGGTGGGGTGCGCATAGAGACTCTGGTGGACGACCCGGCGCCGATTGCCCGCATGTCGGACCCCGGCAATCCGGCGGCTGACAAGGATGGCTACGTCTACCTCTCCAACGTCAACGAAATGACCGAAATGGTCGAAATGATGGCCGCGGCACGTTCCTACCAGAACAACGTTGAAGTTATCAACACGGCGCGTCAACTGACGATGCGCACGCTCGACATCATCAAGAGCTAGGCCCACTGAGCAGGAAATACCATGTCCAATCTGAATCTGCTTTCATCCAATACAACGTCCAATACGGCCTGGGCGGCGGCCGTGCCATCGAGCATCAAGACCACTGCGAGCGCAGCTAGCGCGGCGCTGGCCGCCAAGAGTGGCAGCGCCAGTGGCATGGGCCAGAAAGACTTTCTGACGCTGTTCACGACACAGCTGAACAATCAGGATCCGCTGGACCCGGTAAAGAACGAGGCCTTTGTTGCGCAGTTGGCCCAGTTCTCGCAACTCGAAGCCACTGTCACGATGTCGCAGACGCTGACCGACTTCGTCACCGGCATGTCGGGTGAACGCATGATGAGCAGCGCCAACCTGATCGGGAAGACGATCTCGGTACCCGATGGTCCGGCCATCATGATCGGTGGCAATCCGGTGAATGGCGTGGTCAACCTGCCCGCCGGAGCCGATGGTGTGAAATTTGACGTCTATGACGCCAGGGGCGCGCTGGTGCGCAGCCAGATCATGGGAGCGCAGACCGCTGGCGACATGACCTGGACGTGGGACGGCAAAGACGATGCCGGCAATGCCGCTGCCGACGGTGCCTACACCTTCAAGTCCACGGCTGTCAGCCAGGGCAAGACCAGCAACCCAATCGTCAGCACCATGGCTTACGTCACCAGCGTCAGCCAGGACGTCGACAAGAGCATGCTGCTGCAAGTGCAAGGCGGCAAGACCATCAAGCTGGCCGATGTTCAGCGCATTGGCTACTGAACCCTTCAAACCGATCACTTATTCCAGGAGTCCTGAACCATGTCTTTCTATACTTCCTTGACCGGACTGAACGCTGCCACCGCCATGCTGGGCGTGACCAGCAACAATATTGCCAACGTTGGCACCACCGGTTTCAAGCGCTCACGCGCTGACTTTGGCGACATTTTTGCCACTTCGCCACTGCAAAAAGCTTCCAGCACGGTCGGTCAGGGCGTCTCGCTCAAGCAGGTCAGTCAGGAGTTTGGCCAGGGCAATATCTCTTTCTCGGCCAACGCGCTCGATCTGGCTATCACCGGTGACGGCTTTTTCCCAATGCGCTCGGCCGACGGTCTGCAGGAAATTTTTACGCGCAACGGCTCCTTCATGCTGAACGAGCAGTTCAACGTTGTCAATTCGGCCGGGCAGCGTTTGATGGCTTCCACGGTTGACAGTACCGGCAGCGCCAATGTCAACGAGCGCGTGGTGTTGACGATCCCTCAGAAGACCTCGGGCGAAGCCAAACAAACATCCCAGGTGCAACTGGGCCTGAACTTTCCGGCCGATGCCAGCGTGATTACCGAAGCCTTCAGCCGTACCAACCCGGCCACCTACAACAAGAGCACCGCCTTCACGGTTTATGACAATGGCGGCAACGGCTACCTGGCTACCATTTATTACGTCAAATCGCAAAACGCCAACCAGGCCAGCCCCTATAACAAGTGGCAGACCCATGTCTTTATTGGTTCCGATGAAGTGACCTCGTCCCTGCAACAAGCGACCGACAAGAACGGCGCCAAAGAGTACGTCAACCAGTACGGCGTGATCAAGCCCTACAGTGCGGTCAAAGACGAATTGACGACAGCGAAAACACAGATGTTCTCGCTCAATCAGTTGACCGATACCCGAACATCAGTGCCGGCTTCCATCAGTGGTGCGACGGTGCCCGTCACCAGCTATGACTGGTCAACCGGTGTCGATTTCAACGCGCTTTCAAAAGATACAACTGCAGTTGCAGCAACGGCTACCACTGCGGCCACGACCAAGGGTGCCCAAGTCCTGGCGAACTTGGCGAGCATGTTCAAGATTGACGTCGATAACAGCAAAGACCCTATCAATATCGATCTGAGCTATTTGGCGTCGTCCAGTACAAAACTCACAGGCACCGCCATCGCAGCCGAAGTGACCAATCTCCTGAACAAAAAGTTTGGCGATGAAAACTATTTTGACTTTTCTGCGACGGCCAGCACCAAGTTCAGTTTGACTGACAGTCGTGTCACCACTACAAGCAGTGCCACCCCACCCATTACCACCGCAACGCCGATACCGATCACTTTGAACTTTGCCACTCCGATCGATCCGAAAAAGGTCACCATTGATCAAGTGGTGGTGGAGATGCAGAAGCAACTGGATGCTTCGGCCTTGCACACGGCGGCATCCGGTACCGGTGCCAGTGCTGTTGCAGAAAAGCGTGTGGTGGTGTCCTACGACTATGCAACGCAGGGCTTCAAGTTTGTCGATAGCGTTGGCGGCACCGCCGGTGGCACCATCACGATTGCGGGCGGCGGCACAGGTGTGGATGCTGCAAAAAATGATGTACTGGGTTTGACTGCCACAGCGGTGCAACTGGATGACTTCGGCGGTTACGCGGCCAAGGTAACGCCCAACACTACGATTCCGGTGCGTCTGGCCTCCGAGCAGCGTTGCGGCATGGCGATGGTTTATGACTCGGTCAACAATGTATTCAAGTTGGAGTCCGGCACCACCGGCGACACCTCCAGCATTGCCGTCAGCAGCACCAACGACTTGACCAAATCGTTGTTCGGCCTGGATGCGCCGGACCCACTCAAGCCATTGCTGGTGAGTGCGTCGGCGGTAGCGCTGCGTGGCGTTGTATCGACCCCGGCCGTAGCCTTTGGTACCACACCGACAGTCAACGTCAGCAACAACTTTGCCGTTGACGCCACCAACAACACCTTTGTCGTAACGGTTGATGGTGTCAAAGGCACTGTCACCATCCCGATTCGGCCCGACTACTCGCTGGCGACTTTTGAGAGTGAACTGCAAAAGAGCATTAACTCCCTTGCCAGCACCAACGCCAACGGCAGCCCGACCACCATCAACGGCGTCAAAGTGGCCTATGACGCGGCCAAGACCCGCTTCACTTTCACCAGCGGCACGGCTTCGGTTGATTCCTTCATCACCGTTTCTGGCAGTTCCAACTGGGGTCTTGACCAAACCACCGCTGGTCGCGGCACGACCTCGACCTGGGTCAACCCGACACAGCACCAGGACCTGGTGGGTGGCGCACTGCAGCCCAAATACATCGACAGCAATGGCAAGGAAACCACCAGCAGCGATGGCTTTACCGTGTTGCCGGCCTGGTCGCCCATCTATCTGGACAAAGGCGAATTGACTTTTGACACTGGCGGCAAATTGGTTTCGCCCCTGTCAGGCACGCAGTTGGACACGGTCTTTCTGGCAGGCGGCAAGGGCGCATTGACGATCAATGTGAACTACTCGGCCTCGACCCAATACACCTCGCCTTTCGCCGTGCTCTCGCAGTCGCAGGATGGTGCGCCCGAAGGTGATCTGGTTGGCGTCACCATTGGCAACGACGGTCTGGTCAGCGCCAGCTTCTCCAATGGCACGCAAAGTTCGCTGGCAAAAATTTTGCTCACCAACTTCTCCAGCCCGGTGGGCTTGCGCCAGATTGGCGACTCGAGCTTCCTGGCCTCTGCTGCCTCCGGCAAACCGATTCTGGGCACTGCCGGTAGTGCAGGCTTCGGCACCTTGCGCGCTGGTGCTACCGAACGCGCCAACGTGGACTTGACGCAGGAACTGGTGGATCTGATCACCGCGCAGCGTAACTTCCAGGCCAACGCCAAGGCGATCGAGACCAGCACAACCATGACCTCGGCCATCATCAATATGCGTGCTGGCTGAGATCGATAAGACAAGGATCACGAGATGGACCGCCTAGCCTTCAACGCCGCTGCCGCAATCAACGAGCAACGGGTGGCACGTCAGATGACGACCAACGAGTTGGCCAACGTCTCCACGCCCGGTTTCAAGCGCAGTTTTGAAGCCGCCTTGCAAGCGGTCAAGGTTGAAGGCCCGGGCTTTCAGAGCCGGATGCAGCCGCAAGCTCTCAGCACCGACTACATCAACATGACGCCCGGCGCCCTGATGAGCACCGGGCGTGAGCTTGATGTGGCATTCAACGACCAGACCGTGCTCGGCGTCAGCACGCGCGACGGCTCGCTCGCCTTTACCCGGCGCGGCGATCTGCGCGTCAGCGCCAAGGGGGTGCTGGAGACCGGCGGCGGCGACATGGTGCAGGGGCAGGGCGGGGCAGCCATCACCATCCCGCCCGGCTTTCAGGTCACCATTGCCAAAGACGGCACCGTCTATGCCCAGGATCCGGCGCAGGTCGGCGTGGCGCAGCCGGTTTCGGTCGGCAAACTGCTGCTGCGCGACACCAGCAAGACGGCGCTGCAGCGCACAGAAGTCGGGCTCTATCAGGTCGTTGGCAAGCCGGGGGTGGATATTGCGCCCGGGCCGGTGCTACCGAGCCTGACCAGCAAATCGCTCGAAGGCAGCAACGTCAACGCAATGGAAGTGATGGTCAAGATGATTGCGCAAAGCCGTTCCTTCGAGCAGCAGGTCAACATGATCAAGGAGAGCAAGCAGGTCGACGAATCCGGCGCCAGCATGCTCAAGTCAAGTTAATGCGGATCGAACCGAATCCCAACAAGCAGATTAGAAAAAGGAGTTAACCATGGATGCATCAATGTGGGTGGCCAAGACGGGTCTCGATGCCCAGCAGACACGTATGAACGTGATCTCCAATAATCTGGCCAACGTCAACACCACCGGTTTCAAGCGCGACCGTGCTGTTTTTGAAGATCTGCTGTACCAGAACGTGCGTCAGTCAGGCGGCCAGACCGACGCTACCTCGCAGGCCCCTACCGGCTTGATGCTGGGGACCGGCGTGCGCGTGGTAGCGACAGAAAAAATGCACGCACAGGGCAATATGGTGAATAGCCAGAACCCGCTTGACGTGGCGATTGCCGGCGAGGGGTTTTTTCAAATCGCTCAGGCCGACGGAACTATTGGGTATACCCGCGACGGCAACTTCAAACTCTCGTCCAGCGGCCAGCTGGTCACCTCCAACGGCGCCTTGCTGCAGCCAGCCATCACGGTTCCGACCACGGCTTCGAGCATCACGATCGGGCGCGATGGCACGGTCAGCATTGAGCTTGCCGCCGGCGGTCAGCAAGTGCTCGGGCAGTTGCAGATTGCGCGCTTTGTCAATCCGAGCGGCTTGCAGTCGCTTGGGCAGAACCTGATGAAGGAAACCCCGTCCAGCGGCACGCCGCAAGTGCTCAAGCCCGGTCAAACCGGCGCCGGCACCCTGATGCAGGGCACGCTGGAGGCCTCCAACGTCAACGTGGTTGAGGAAATGGTCAACATGATCGAGACCCAGCGCGCCTATGAGATCAACTCGAAGGCGATCTCGGCGGTGGACGGCATGCTCAAGTACATCAACCAGAACATGTGATCGAGCCGGCATGAAACATTCATTGCTCCTGTCGCTCGCGCTGCTGCTGGTTGCCGGTTGCTCCGTTGTGCCGCCCAAGCCGCTGGCCCACACACCCGAATTTGCACCGGTCTTTCCGGTCTCGCAAGAGCCGGCGCGTCAGGCGACCGGCGCCATTTACGTTGGGCGCCAGAGCGACAGCTGGTTTGGTCGCGGTCGCAACTTTCAGGTGGGCGACGTGATCACCGTCCTGCTCAGCGAGTCAACCCAGGCGGCACGCACGCAAAATGCCAATGTCAGCCGCAAGGCAAGCAACGATGTTGCTCCCGCCGGCCTGCAGAATTACATGAAGGGTGTTGGTGGCTTTTTCAATGGCACCAACCTGCTGGGCGGCTCGGTCGACAGCAAAGGCAGCGGCACGGCCGACCAGCAAGCCACGCTGAGTGGTTCGATTGCGGTGGCTGTGGTCAGCATCATGACCAATGGCAATCTGGTGCTGCGCGGCGAAAAACAACTCGCTCTGACCGAAGGCGCCGAGATCATTCAGGTTGCCGGCATCATCCGCCCGGAAGACGTGGCACCCAACAACACGGTGCAGTCGCGCCGCCTGGCCAACGCCCAGATTACCTACCGTGGCACTGGTGACCTGGCGGCCGCCACACAGAACGGCTGGGGCACCAGTGCCCTGCTCAAGTTCTGGCCCTTCTAAGGAGCGGTAAATTGCTGATCCACCGAATCGTCATTGCCGCCCGTACCCTCATTGCGTGCCCCAGTCCCGTCATTGCGAGGAGCGTAGCGACGTGGCAATCCATGCAACACGAAGTCATGGATCGCCACGCTTCGCTCGCGATGACGAACGTGGCGCTGCGGTTCATTGCGTGCCCCAGTCCCGTCATTGCGAGGAGCGTAGCGACGTGGCAATCCATGTCCGCCATGCTGGCGCTCCTCCTGTGCGCTCTGCCATTTTCCGCAGCGCACGCTGACCGCATCAAAGACCTGACCATGGTAGCTGCGATGCGCAGCAACCAGCTCATTGGCTACGGCCTGGTCGTTGGCCTGCAGGGCACCGGCGACGGCGCTGACCTGTCCTTCACTACGCAGAGCATCAAGACGCTGCTCAGTCGGCTCGGTGTCAGCCAGGAAGGTCCGATCTCCGACTTTGAAACTGCGTCTAGCGCCGGCAAAATCGACGTCAAGAACGTCGCTGCGGTGATGGTTACCGCTGACCTGCCCGGCATGGCCAAACCGGGCCAGCGCATAGACATCAATGTTTCTGCCATTGGCAAGGCCAGCAGCCTGCGCGGCGGCAGTCTTTTGCTGACCAGCCTGCGCGGCGTTGATGGCGAAATTTACGCGCTCGCGCAGGGCGCTCTGCCAGCCACGGCAGTCGATGCCGGAGGCGCGGGCTCCAAGGTCTCGGTGGGGGTTGCCACAGCGTCGCGCGTTTCGGGTGGCGCCAGCGTGGAGCGTGTGGTCGAGAACCCGTTTGACAAGGCCGACAACGTCTTGTTCAATGTGCGCGACAGCGACTTCACCACCACTTCGACCATTGTCAAAGTCATCAACGACAAATTTGGCTCCGACGTGGCACAAGCGCTCGATGGCGTCTCGATAGTGGTGCGTGCGCCGCTTGATACGACCCAGCGCGTTGCCTTTGTCAGCATGATTGAAAACCTCGAAGTCCAGCCCGGCGAGCCGGCAGCGCGTGTCGTGGTCAATGCCCGCACCGGCACGGTGGTGATCAGCCGCAACGTGCGCGTGACCGCTGCCGCCGTGACCCACGGCACGATCTCGGTGTCGGTTAGCGCCACCAATGATGTTTCGCAGCCCAACGCCTTCTCGCAAGGCCAGACCAAAGAGGTGCAGAACGTCGACATCAAGGTGACCGAGCCCAACAAGCCCATGTTCCTGTTCCAGCCTGGTGTCGATTTGCGCCAGATTGTGGACGCTGTGAACCAGGTGGGCGCCACACCCTCGGCCCTGATAGCCATACTCGAAGCCTTGAAGAGTTCGGGCAGCCTGCGGGCCGAGCTGGTGGTCATCTAGCGTAAGGAACAAGCGTGGAGCCAATCACCTCTGCCAACACGCCCAAGTCTTACCTCGACTTTGATGGATTGGGTCAGCTCAAGGCGCAGGCGCGCCAGGATGCCAAGTCCGCGATGCGTGAAACCGCGCAACAGTTCGAGGCCCTGTTCCTGCAGATGATGATGAAGTCCATGCGCGAGGCTTCCATCAAGAGCGATGATTCAGAAGACTCTGGCAAAGCAACGTTTGAGGGCATGTTTGATCGCGAAGTGTCGGTGCAAATGGCCAAGCGCAACACCTTAGGCCTGGCCGACATGCTGGTCAAGAACATGCCGCAACCAGAGACACCCAGCACCGCCGCCGTGCTCGAAGCTCGCAGCGCAGCCAGTGCGGCACCGATGGCGCTGGACCGTGCGCAACTGGCCGTCAAGAGTTTTTCACTCAAGGCACCGCTGCAGAGCGCCTTGCCCCTGACCAAAGCGGCCGGCATGTCGCTTGCCAGTCCCAGATTGCTGCTTGACGGGAGCACACCATGACCGATCTGGTTGGCATTGCCTCCAATGCGGTAGCGGCTTATCAGCGGGCGTTGGGCACCGTGAGCAACAACATCGCCAACGTGGCTACCGATGGCTACTCGCGCCAGGCGGTGGTGCTGGAGGCCAATCCGGTTGCCAAGATCGGCAACGTTTACATGGGCACCGGCGTCATGGTGGATCGCATCCAGCGCCAGTACGACGCCTTTGCCGAAGCCAACCTGCGCAACAGCAACAGCGACCTGGCCAGCCAGGAACCCATGGTGAACTACGCCAACCGCGTGGTTGATGTCATGGGCGGCCAAACCATGGGGTTGACCAGCGCGCTCGACCAGTTTTTTGCCTCCGCGCGCGACCTCTCTGTCGACCCCGCCTCAAGCGTTGCACGCAGCAGCTTTGTGCGCGACGCACAAGGGCTGGCCTCACGCTTTGGCCAACTCTCCAGTCAGCTTGACCTGGTACAGGAAGAAACGACGCAGGCGGTTTCGTCCAGTGTGGGTCAGATGAACACCATCATCAAACAGCTGGCCGACGTCAACACGCAGCTTAGCGCCAACAAAACGGCCGACGCGCAACCGGCCGCGCTGCTGGATCAGCGCGACAAGTTGCTGAAGAACCTGTCTGACTTTGCGCACGTCAACACCCGTTTCAATGAAAACGGCTCGGTGCTGGTGAGCCTGGGGCCATCGCTTAGCAAAGACATCGTGGTGGATGGCAACAAGGCCTACAGCATTGCTGCCAACTTCAATACGGCTGCCCCGGAAAAGGTCAGTCTGGTGCTCGACCCTTATGGGAAGCCATCATCGCTGTCCAGCATCTCAAGTGGCAGCCTGGCAGGCCTGATGACCTTTCGTGAGCAGGTGCTGGGCAGTACTCGCTCTGCCCTTGACACACTGGCCAGCACGATGGTGCATGAGGTCAACCTAGTTCACCAGCAGGGCGTCGATGGCTATGGCCAGGCCGCCGGCGCGCTGTTTGGCATCGACCCTGCTGCGACCTCGGTGGCGGGCGGTGTCAAAGTGCTGATTGACGACCCGATGCGGGTCGCGGCGGCAGCCCAGTTTCGGGTCATCAAGGACGCCAACAACACGGGCGGCGCCGACGCCACGGTCAGCTATATACCGCCGGCGTCGCCACAGTCTGGCCCTGGCGACCTCAGCAGCACGCTGGTCAACAACCCCAGCCCCAGCGCGGACCGCAGCTTTACCCTGAGCGACGGTCGTCCGTTTGCGGCCATCGCCACTGTCCCGGCCGGCATGCAGGACGTGAGCCTGTACCTTGACGGCGCCAGCGTCGGGCAACAACTGCAGGTGTTCACGCGCGACGGTCGCCAACTGATCGGGCAGGCGTTGGATGCCGGTATGCAAAAGCGTGTCATAAGCACCGACAACGGCTTTGCCGCCGGTGCCGGGTATAGCGCGACCTACCTGAATCAGTCCGGTCTTGACTCTTCGTCCAAGGCGATCGGTTACAAAGGCATCAACGTGTTTTACGGTGCCAAGGCCGATGTCTTGCAGGCACCCATCTACGACACCCAAGGTGTGATTAGCGGCTACACACCGGTGGCGCCCAGCCTGGCGGGTGCTCGCATCAGTGCGGTGGGAGACAGGCCGGCGATTGCAGCAAATGCGTTTGTGCTCAATGGTGTGTCACTGGGTGCTCTGGCCGTGAACAGCAATGCGAGTGGCATTGCTGCCTGGATCAACGTTTCCAGCGCCGCAAGCGGTGTGGCTGCGACGGCCAGCAATGAGATTCGGGTGTCGGCCAGCCAGCTCAAGCTTGACAAGCCGCTTACCCTCAACAGCGTGCAGATACCCACGGCAAGTGGTGGTTTGACCGGTGGCTTTGCCAGCGTGCAAGCACTGGCCGACGCCATCAATGCGCAAAGTGCCAGCAGTCACGTGGCCGCTTCAATCTCGCGTGATGGTTCGCTGGTACTCAACAACAGCACCGGCTACGAGGGGTGCGACATCCAACTTGATCCACCCAATCTGGCTGGCACCACCGTCAACGCCTTGGGCATCAACGCCGGCCTGTATACCGGCCAGGTCACACTCAGTCGCAGTTTGAGCAATGCCAGCGACACGACAGCCATCAAGCTTGGCTTTGTCAGCGGTGGCACCCCGGCGGATCTGGCCAAACTGGGCTTTAGAACCGGAGCCTATATCAGTGGCAAGGTGCCCGATGACTTGCTGGTTTTTGCCACCAATATTAGCAGCGGCACCAGTACTGCCGCGGTCGCGGCGAGTTACGTCGGAGCACCGGAGGACGCCAAACAGGCGCTGCGCCAGCAGCCTATGAAGGTGACGTTTTCCACTACGGGCAGCGGCGCTGCTACCGTCATTCGCTACACCATCACCGATACCAAGACCAACACGGTGGTGGCAGAGCGCACGCTGGACCCAGGCAAACTGAACCCTGCCATCAGCTACCAGGGCCTGCAACTTTCCCTGACCTCAGCGCCCAATCACGGCGATGTGTTTACTCTGGACGGCAACGCCGACGGTACCGGCAACAACGACAACATGCTGGCCCTCGCCGCGCTGGAGAGCAGGCCGGTGATTGGCAGCAAGACGCTGACCAACGCCTACATCGATCACGTCAACGAGATGGGCAATATTGCCCGCCAGGCCACCATTGCCAAGGCAGCGCTGACCGTGGTGCACGACCAGGCTGTCAGCACACGCGACCAGATTTCGGGCGTCAGCCTGGACCAGGAGGCGGCCGATCTGATCCGCTTTCAGCAGGCCTACCAGGCCTCGGCCAAGATTCTGCAGGTGGCTGGCCAGTTGTTTGACAGCATCCTGCAAGTTCGATGAAACCCGGGTGACCCATGCAAATTTCCACCAACTACCTGTTTGACCGAGCCAGCGCGCAGATGAGCCAGTTGCAGAACGATCTGGCCAAGTCGCAGGCGCAAATCGCTGCGCAAAAGCAGGTGCTCAATCCGAGCGACGCGCCCGACCAGGCAGCCGCCATCACAAGGCTGAAATCGGTGATTAGCCGCAACGACGGCTACGGCAAAGCCCTGGACACGATCCAGGCACGACTCGATACCGAAAGCACCACGCTTTCGAGCGCCAGTGACGTACTGATCCGAATTAAAGAGTTGGCGATCCAGGCCAACAACGGCACCCAGGGCAGTACCAGCCGTGCGGCGATTGCGACCGAAATGAAAGGCCTGCGTGACCAACTTCTGAGCCTGGCCAACAGCACCGATACCACAGGCAACTACCTATTTTCCGGCAGCAAGGTCAAGACGCCCGCGTTTGCGACCGATGCCGCCGGAGAGGTGAGCTATCAGGGCGACCAGACCCACATGCAAGTGGCGGTGGGTGACCAACGCACGATTGCTATCAACCGATCGGGCACCACGGCTTTTGTGCGCGTGGT
>Ga0194060_10000157_pt1 | contig 48474 bp, 33 predicted proteins | sample SepL225m_MetaG_FD_163427 | JGI IMG/M metagenome (GOLD analysis project Ga0194060, IMG submission 163427) | Anoxic zone freshwater microbial communities from boreal shield lake in IISD Experimental Lakes Area, Ontario, Canada - Sep2016-L222-5m | ecosystem: Environmental > Aquatic > Freshwater >...
AGTTCGGCTGCGCGCTTTTCCTTCTCCTCGTTCTGGAAGACCAGCTCCTTGTTGGCGACCACCAGTTCAGCCGCACGCTTTTCCTTCTCCTCGTTATGGAAGACCAGCTCCTTGTTGGCGGCAACCAGTTCAGCTGCGCGCTTTTCCCTCTCTGCGTTCTGGAAGACCAGCTCCTTGTTGGCGACAACCAGTTCAGCTGCGCGCTTTTCCCTCTCTGCGTTCTGGAAGACCAGCTCCTTGTTGGCGACCACCAGTTCGGCTGCGCGCTTTTCCTTCTCCTCGTTCTGGAAGACCAGCTCCTTGTTGGCGACAACCAGTTCAGCTGCGCGCTTTTCAAACTGGACATTGAGTCGAACAATCTCCGCCTCGGCAGATTTCGCGAGAGCGATTCGCGGCTCCGCCGCTACTCCCAAATATGGAGATGTGGTTTCAATTCGCGGGTTGTTCGGTTTTTTGGCTGCCATCAAAAACTCATCCGTCTGGATGAGTACATGAGTATCTGCATCGTATCCCGTTATTGAGGCAAGTTGAAGACAACTGCTTTTCTGAGGCAAACGTACAAGCCTGCTTGTCCCCCGCTGGTCATCAAAAACCGTGCGACCAATCGTCTGTTGGTCGGCATACGCAATGAAGTGCTGCGGAAGTTGGACAAACAGGGTGAATAGAAGGAAACCAGGAAGCAGGTCGCGCCATCGCTATCGCAAGTTTCGATGCTATCGAGTACGCAGACAACGGCATCACTATCAAGTGTGACGATCTTCAATTAGCCGCTAGCATGGCTTGCAGCGTTGGCTTGTGCGTTGTTCGGCCTGTCAATGCCAACGGCTGGTTTGGAGCGTTCAGTTCGGAAAGCTGAATGTCGCTTTTGTGTCTCTTGTTGACGGTGGCGGCTACGTCAATCAGTTTTCAATGTCTACGCCAGCAAGAGACACATTTCCCACGTAGAAGTATTCGAACTGCTTCCCTCGAAGCGGGCATAGGCTTTGACATCGAGCGGCCCTGGTGTTGCAGCCGGTACAAATGCGTGAAGTAGCGCAGCTACCGCAACATCTGCCACAAATACGCATATTGCAGCGCAAGAACCTGGCTCTGCTGCTTGCTGGTGGTACCACTTCCATGGCCACCTTCCATGTTCTCAAAGTAATAGACCGGGTGGCCCAGGTCCTCCATTCTTGCGGCCATCTTCCGGGCATGGGCCGGGTGTACGCGGTCATCCCGGGTGGTCGTCCAAAAGAAGGCCTTGGGATACTTGGTCTCCTTGTTCAGCAACTCGTACGGCGACCAGGTCTTGATGACGGCCCAGTCTTCGGGTTTGTCCGGGTTTCCGTATTCGGCCATCCAGCTCGCACCCGCCAGGAGTTTGTGAAAGCGCTTCATGTCGGCCAGCGGCACTGCCGACACAACCGCCTTGAACAGGTCAGGCCGCAAGGCCATAGTGCCACCGACCAAAAGCCCGCCTTGGGAGCCCCCCATGATGCCTAAATGATTCTTGTCGGTGATGTTGCGCCTTTGAAGTTCCTCAGCCACCGCAATGAAATCCTCAAAATTCTTCATGTGTGCATGGCCCTGCACCGCCTGGTGCCACTTCGGTCCGAACTCTCCGCCACCCCGGATGTTGGCAAGGATATAGACACCGCCGCGTTCAATCCAGGCAGCACCTGTGGCCGCGCTGTAGCGCGGCAATTCACTCACTTCAAAGCCCCCATAGCCATAGAGCAGCGCAGGGGCCTTGCTATTGGCCACAAACCCGCGGGGTTTGACCACAAAGTAGGGAATGCGTGTGCCGTCACGCGACACCGCTTCCATTTGTTCAACGGCTACACCCGCAGCATCAAAAAAGTGAGGGGACGCCTTGAGCACTTCTGTCTTCTGGCTGTTATCAAGATACACCGAAGGTGGCGTCAGAAAGTCGGTGTAGGTGAAGGTCACCCGATCGCGTTCGCGGTCGACAGCGTTGAAAGAGGCACTGCCTTTTCCGGGCAGAGACACCTCCATCTTCGACCATTTGCCATTGTCCAGTCGCAGGCTGTACATGCGCGATGTGACGTTGTCCATCGTGAGCAGCATCACGCGTTTTCCGGTACTGGTAACCCCGCCGTAGGAAACCCGCTCAGCGGGCTCGAACAGTGTTTCAAATTTCCGAGAGCCGACGAGAAATGCATCGAGCTTGATGGCAACGAGCGAACCCGCTTTGTACGTGTTTCCGTCGACGGCCCAGTCACTGCGCAGGCTCAGCAGCATATGGTCTTTGAACATCCCCTGCATGGAAACATCCAGAGGCATGTCGAGTTTTACCAGCCGTTCGCCCAGGCGAATGAATGATTCGGTCTTCCAGAACGCGATGCTGCGCTGCACGAGGTGGTAGGTGCGTCCCTGCGGGATGTCGTGGATGATGTCGGAGTCCGCAGAGACATCGCTGGACTGCCCCTCAAAAATCAACTGGGCTGAGGCCAGCGGTGTGCCACGGCGCCACAGCTTGACCATCCGGGGATAGCCCGATGTCGTGAGCGACCCAGCCCCAAAGTCGGTCCCCACTGCCAGTGTGTCTGCATCTAGCCAGTCAACGCGGGACTTGGCCTCTGGCAAAGTGAAACCGTCTTTAACAAAACTGCGGCTGTGGGTATCGAACTCGCGGACGACTTTTGCATCGCTTCCGCCCGGAGACAAAAAGACCAGGCAGCGGCGATTAGCAGGTTCAAGACAATCAGCGCCTCCCCAGGCCCACGGTTTGCCTTCAACTTTGGCAAGGCGGTCGACGTCGATGATAGTGTCCCACCGCGGTTTGGCTGTGCGGTAGGACTCCAGCGTTGATCTGCGCCAGATGCCGCGCTGGTGTTCGGCGTCTTTCCAGAAGTTGTAAACGAACCGCCCTTTAAACGAGACATAGGGAATGCGGTCCTTGCTGTCGAGGATGGCCTGAACCCTGTTGAATATGGGTTGGTATTCCGCCACCGATTCGAGATCCTTGGTGGTCTGCGCGTTGTGTTGCGTGACCCATGCAATCGACCGCTCTCCAGTGATTTCTTCGAGCCACTGGAACGGGTCGGCCTCCTGTGCAAAAACCAGCGGCTGCACCAACAGGTGGGTCAGTAAAACTAGTACCAAACGTTTCATTTTTTCCCCTGATGAACAATGCAAATCTGCATGGGTGTGCGTCACTCGCCCTGTAGACTGCAGTCATAGCGCTCATAAACGCCTACATCTCGGCTTTGAAGGTCAAGATGATTTCCTCAAATTCAGACAATTGAATGCCCAGCATAAAGTTTTAATAGGCAGTGAAATTGACTACTCCATTCCTGCCCTTCGCCAATACCCGCTGTCGCGGCGCCAGAGCCCCACAGAGAGAAAGTTCCATTTCGCTCGTCGAATGACTGCTGCCGATTTTTGCGTCAACTCTATGACCGCAATCGAAAATGAATGTGGCTGTCTCTTGTTGGCCTGACTCGTCCAATTGGCAGTCACGATTATGCGACCACAAAACCGACATAAAAATCAGGTTCCCGGACTGCTGCCACTGGTGGGCACGAGCTATGTGCCCGTTGCGGAAATAGAGAACTCGGATTGAACACACCGATTGCGGACCTTGGGGTGACCTTGAAACCTGCTTACTGTCACTTACTGGTGCCGTGTGTGGCTGACCAAGTTTTTGTGGACTCCCAAGGTTGAGAGCAACAGCGCGGAATTGTGCGCAACGGTGCGGGTCTCACGTCAATTTGGACCCACTTCTTCCGCCATCCGGTATCCCATCGCCCGGTATCCACGCTGGCGCTTATCCCACATCCGCAGCAGTGCTGGGTGACCGGTGTCCACAAAATCAATGATGCGCACGTCAGTCTTGGTGGCGTGCTCGCGGTGCAATCGGCCTGCGTATTGCTGTAATGTGCCTTTCCATGAAACCGGCATTGCCAACACCAAAGTGTCGAGCGGTGGATGGTCAAACCCTTCGCCAACCAGTTTGCCTGTCGCCAGCAAAACACGCCGGGCATCGGGTGGCAGCGCGCCCATTTCCGCGATCAGTGTTGCACGCTGCTTCTTAGATATTCGCCCGTGCAGGACAAACAACGATGAAATCTTGCCGTCCAGGGTGGCTTGGATGGCATCAAGATGTTCGGTGCGCTCGGTTAGCACGAGCACCTTGCGTCCCTGGCCATAGGCGTTAACAACCTCGGCAGCAATCGCGTCTGTTCGGGCTTGGTCAATGGCAAGGTGCCGGAATACATCCTGAATCCCAGATTCCTGGGGCAAGTCAATCCGCGCGTGCAATGTACACGGCGTAACCGCCAAATCGTGCGGCGCACCTGTTGGCTTGGCGGCGGTGTGGCGAGTTGGCCCGCATTGCATGAAAATAATCGGCTGCTGACCATCACGGCGAATCGGTGTGGCAGTCAGGCCCAGCACGTATTTGGCTTTGGCCTGCTTCAAAATCGCATCGAACGATGCCGCGCCGACGTGATGGCATTCGTCCACGATCACGTGACCGTAGTTTTCGACCAGCGCATTCACTTCGCCCCGCCGCGACAGCGATTGCATCACCGCGATGTCAATTTTTCCGGTCGGCTTGGCCTTGCCGCCACCGATGGTGCCGAGCACACCCTTGCCGACGTCCAGGAATGATTGCAAGCGCTCCTGCCATTGTTTGAGCAGTTCGGTTCGATGCACCAGCACCAGGGTGTTTACGCCACGGCGTGCAATCATCGCAGCGGCCGTAACCGTTTTACCAAAGGCAGTCGGGGCGCACATGACGCCTGCATCGTGCTGCAGCATGGCCGCCACGGCGAATTCCTGGTCCAGACGTAAAGTACCGGCAAACGCAACGTCCAATGGCGGCCCCGCGTATCGCTCGTCGATCAACTCGCAGCCAATCGCGTTGTCACGAAGTAGCTCCAGCGCGGCATCCAGACAACCGCGTGGAAGTGCAATATGGTTCGGGTGGTTTTCGGCGCAGCCGATCACACGCGGTTCATCCCACACCGAAAAGCGCATCGCCTGCTTCTTGTAAAACTCCGGATTCTGGAAGGCTGCCAGACGAATCAGCCGGTTGGCCAGTGACTGCGGAAGTTGCGTCTTCTCGAAGTAAATCATGTTGGCCAGCGTCAAGGTGAGCGACTTGGGCATCGGCCCGACCAACTGCTTGCTGAGGGATGCGGATCGTTTCCAAGGCTCTTTTTGATCTTCCTCATCGATGAACGTGACATCGAGCGGGTGCGCGTTGCCCGTCGCCCTAAGGATGGTGGGCTCGATATCGTGTGCAGGCATTGGCAGGATGGCGGTCAGGAATGCCCACTGATCAAGATAAGGCCGAAGATCAGCATCGACGAACACGCTGCATCCGTTCTCGCGCGGATGCTTCTGCAGTGGCAACGCAATCAGATTGCCGAAGCCGCCTTTGGGCATAGCATCCTGGTTGGGGAACAAGCGGTCGTAGGATTCGAGCTTCAGTTGGCGAGTGCGGGCACATGTGTGGCTGATAATGGCCGTGCCGAGTCGGCGCGCGTCCCGAGCCGATACGCTGCCGGAGAAGAAAACCCAGGCGTGAGCGCCGTTGCCGGAGCGTGATATCTCAAGGGCGACCGGCACGCCCAACTCGTGACACGACTGGTAAAACGCCTTGGCATCCTCACGCCATTCCGTTTCATCGAAATCGGCGGCGAGGAAATGGCAGGTGTCGTCGGTCAGCAGTGGATAGACGCCAATGGTGCGTTTGCCGGCGAGATGCTCGTAGATGACTGCATCTGACAAGGGAATCAGCAGACGGTTGTTGCATTCCCCGCATTTGATGCGCGGCTTATCGCAAACACCCGCCAACCATTCATTGCCACAGGCCGGTGCGTAACCAACATTGCCGCTAGTTTTGCTTTGCCAGCGAACTGGATATACATCGGTACGCCCGCGAAATAATCGACGAAACAACGCCACCTTGTCAGCGGTGGAAAGACTTGATGGCTCCGACTCCAGGACGGGAGACGCAGACACAGTCGGGGTTGGTTCAGGTGGCAAGCGCCATTCGATGCCGTGATCTTCCAGCAGCGCGATCAGGCGGGCGTTTTCGGCGTGTAGTGCGGCCAACTGATCGCGTTCAATCATCGGCGCGCCATCATCTGCAACGGGGCATTGGCAATGGCCTCGCAGAAACGCAAGGCCAGCAGATGTTCGGCGTCGCGCTCGACGGCATCCAGATGCGCTTCGAGCTGTCGGGTTTTCTCGGCCAGCGCGTTGATGTGAGGGATGGTGCTTTGCTGTTTGGCGAGATTGGGCACGTCAAAGACTTTATCTATGAGTCCGCATGAGCCCTCGAAAGCAAACAGCCGGCTGTAAATGAAGTTTCCAGCACGGATGCGATAGAGCGCCGATGCACTTGTCTTTATTCCATCAATATCGGGTTTGGCGAACAGGCCTTTGGCAAAGCTGTAGATGCCAAAATTAGGGTGACTCTGGTCCCGGTGTACCGGAACGCCTTCGTTGGCAAATTGCAAAAGCTCTGAAAGTTTTACGCTGGACCATTCCTTCATTCCACGCCCTCCGCATCGTCAGCACTGCCTATACGCCGCGCATCCAGTTCCCTTCGTGTCTTGTCCAACTCCTCGGCCAGCAGTTTTTCATTGGGAAGCAGCATCTGGTATTCAGCGGCCAGTACCTTGTTAGGTAAGCCTTCCAGCGCGTAATGGGCTTCGGCAGCGCCTCTTTCAGCGCACAGAATCAGGCCGACCGGCGGGTTTTCGCCCGGCTTCATCCAGTGCTCGCGGGCGTAGTTCAGGTAAAGATGCATCTGCCCGGCATCGGCATAGCTGAACTTGCCGACTTTGAGGTCGATGACCACCAGACACTTGAGCTGGCGGTGGAAAAACAGCAGATCGATGCGGAACCAGTTGTCGTCAATGCGCAGTCGGCGCTGGCGGCCAACGAAAGTAAAGTCGTCGCCCAGTTCCAGCAGGAAGTCGGCCAGATGCTGGATCAGTGCGTCTTCGAGATCGGATTCGGAGTATTCGTCCTTAAGGTTGAGGAATTCCAATACGAAAGGGTCTTTGATCGCTTGCTCGGGGGTGAGCATGTCGCCGGGTTCGGTGGCTTCGCCTTTTTGCAGCATCGCCGTCTTGTTGAGCGACAGCGCGGTGCGTTCGTAGAACTGGCTACCAATCTGCCGATCGAGTTGGCGTACTGACCAGCCGCCGCGCAGGGCTTCGGTTGCGTAAAAGGCGCGGGCCTGTTCGTTTTTGACCGAGAGCAGGCGCACGTAGGACGACCACGGCAGAGGAAAGGCTAGTGCGAGCGCGGGCAGGTCGGCAGAAAGTGTAGACGGTAGATGAGAAATCAGTGCCGAGGACAATTGCGCAGACGCTGTTTGCAAAATCTGGCGGGTGGCCAATTTGTCAGACACTGTCTGATAAATCTGCTCCGCAGGCCACGCAAGATAGAAATTGCGCATCTGCTGCAGGTTTACTACGCCGAAACCACGACCGAAGCGGGTTGTTAGGTCTCCTGATAGACGCTTGAGCAAGGCTTGACCATAAGCCGCCCGATCCTGACCGCCTTGTTCAAATTCGACAATACGGTGGCCAATTTCCCAATAGCTGGCGGTCATCAGGGCATTGACGTTGCGCGCGGCGGTGCGGCGGGCGGTTTCCAGCAGCGCGACAATGCCTTCGTGAATGCCGCTGTAGTTGGCAGTGTTTGGGACGATGTGGCTCATTGCTCAACCTCGTTTACCAAGGACTCATCTCGCCCAATAAACGCATCACCTCGCCCTCGTGGCCGCGCATACGGGCGATCAGGTCATTTGGGTCGGCGTGTTCCAAGCCAGCTTTGGCATGGGAAGATGCAGACCATCCTGCTTCAATCAATCTGGGAATCACAAATTCGCGGCAGGTATTTACTTCCGTGATCACGCCTTCTCGCATCGCCCCATTCGTCATCATTGCCCCTTAATCAATCAGGATCGTGAAACTGGTTGCCAGCGCAATCGGCTCGATTTCGCGTACGTTTTTCTTCAACGCCACTAGGCCGTAACCCTCCATCATCCGCAGCGTGCGCGAAAGGTTCGGCACCTGACGCCCGGACATTGCGGCCAGCTCGGTCAGCGTCTTAGGCTTGGCATCACGAATCATGCGTAACAGCGCTCGGTTGTCCTCCGACAGCACTGCTGCCATCGTGGCCATTGACGGAAACCAGACGTTGGGAGCAGCCTTGCCTTTGGCTATCACTTCGGATTCACCGGCGCGGCGGATACCGACAACACAACGCTTCATCTCGGATGATCTGATTCGACTGGCATAAGTGGCTGATTGTATCAATGTGGCACAACTACAGCCGGAACTTTCTGATCGAATTCAACATAACATCTGATGGGGCCAGAAGGCAGATCTCCCGTCTTCTCGACGCCACGAAGCAGCCACTGATGGATAGCCGCAGTTGGTCGTCAAGAGCCACTCGTGGTCGTGACCTGTATGACCGGTTACGCAGACTTGTCCTTGGCGAGAATCAAAAACTGACAAGTGAACCCAAGGTCTTTCCTACAAGAACTGCGGTGCCGCTTACGGCTACCGCCTGCTGCCGGCGTAGCCGGGTTTTCTGTGCTGCTGACGAACTATCAGAATTCAAATGCAATTGTCCAGAGGTCAATAGACAACCGAGTACGGAAATGCCTTTTAAGCCAGTCTGGCTCGAAGCCGTGCAATGGCTTGCTGACCTGGTACTGCCACTACCAAACCTGATTCAAGCACTGTCACCGCTATCTGTCCGGCAAGGCTTCAGGAGCCCATCAAATCCTTGATCTGCTGCAGCGCCGCCGGGTTGCCCATGGTGGTCAAATCCCCCAGATCGCGCCCTTCGCAGACCGCCTGAACGGCACGTCGCAGCAGCTTGCCGCTGCCGGTCTTGGGCAGGATCTTGACAACCCGCACGCCCGGCGCAAATTTACTCTCACAAGGAGGCAGGTGGTGTGGGGGCCAAAGAGCTGAAGCGCTAGCTCAAGGATTCTCTATGCGTGACGACCGACTCTGGCGGCCGGTGCGATTGAACGCCGCCACCTGAATCACGCCCTTGGCCGTGATCGCGCCGCTCACCAACGGGCTGTTGGCGTTGGGTTCACTTCCGTCGCTGGTGTAGCGCAAGATGAAGCCGGGGGTTTGGTGGTTCACCCACACTTTGCTGTCAACGATTTGCAGTCCGGGTGACGCGATCCGGTACTGAACGCCGGGGAGTTGGGCATCGAGTTGCGGTAGCACACGCTTGCCCAACTGATTCACAAACACCGACCAGTCGGCGTCGTGCAGCCGCTTCGCCTTGCTGGCGTCGCGCTCCTGCGTCCACGCCGGGTCCGGGGCCCAGGCGCGCTCGGACAGGGCCAGCATGCGCGGCATCAGCAGGTAGTCCATGAGAGCGCGCGAACGCACGGTTTCACTGAACAAAACGCCTTCCAGACCCACAATCTGTTGCTGGCCGTAGTCGGTCAGACCATCCATGCCGGGCTTGGGCGTGGCGTCGAAGGTCGACTTGCGGGTGGAGTCAAAGGGAATGAAATCAAACACCGTACTCAGATCGGTGTAGGCGGCCCAGTTCACACCCGGCTCGTCCGGATTCTTGTTGTACGACATGTCGAAATACAGATTCGTGGCCGGCGCCAGAATCGTCTTGTAGCCGGAGTTCGCCATGCGGTAGGCGAGGTCTTCGGCATCGTCCAGGTTGTTCCAGACGTAGAGCCTGAAATTGCTGTGCGTGAAGGTCGGATTCGGAATCAGCTTGCTCTCACCGCGCAGCTTGACCTTGCGCGCCCCCAACTCTTCCCAGCCCGACGCGAACAGGCCGTGCCTGTGCAACATGGCGTTGACCCGCTGGTAGAAGTAGTCCCAGACCTCGGTCGTGGAGGCGAGCTTTTCGCCCTTCATCAAGGCATGCGTGGCGGGGGATTTTTCCCAGGCACCGTTGGGCAATTCGTCTGCGCCCACATGGATGGTGTTGAGCTTTACGCCCGCCTTCTGGTGCAGCGCCACCACCTGATCCACAACGCGCTGGATGAAGGCATAGGTCGAGGGCAGGCCCGGGTTCATCACGTGGTCGGTGTAGAGCTGGGGCGAGCGGTAGACCGAACTGTCCTGCGGATCATTCAGCCGGTACTGGGCCGCATCCTTGCGCCCGGCTTTTTGCAGCTTGAGGTATCGGCTCTCCATGGACTTGACGGCGGCGCGGGCGTGACCCGGCATCTCGATTTCGGGGATCACCTCGATGTGGAGAGAGGCCGCGTATTTCAGGATATCGATGTAGTCTGCGCCCGTGTAAAAACCGCTGCCATAGGCGTCGTTCACGTCGGGACCGGAACCGTAGGCGGGTTGCAGGAATTCGTGCCCGTCCAGCGTGTGGCCGCGCCTGGCGCCCACGCTTGTGAGTTCGGGCAGGCCCGGAATTTCCAGGCGCCAGCCTTCGTCGTCGGTCAGATGAAAGTGAAATTTATTGAGCTTGTAGCGCGCCATCAGATCGAGCAGCCGCAGCACCGTGGCCTTGGGCTGGAAGTTGCGCGCCACATCGAGCTGCACGCCGCGATAAGCAAAGCGCGGCGCATCGCTGATGTGCAGCGCCGCCAGCGTCAAGCCCTGCTGCCGCTGTGGCTGCAAAGGCAGCAACTGACGCAGCGAGCGCAATCCCAGCGCCACGCCGGCGACCGAGTTTCCCGTGACCGTTATACCGGTTGCCGGATCGATGTTCAGTTCATAGGCTTGATCCGAGCTCTGCCCGGCAATCGGTGCGATCAGTAAATTCACTTTCGGCGCAGCGGTGTTTGTTTGTGCGGCAGCAAAATAGGGTTTGAGCAGCGCCGTGGCGAGCGCCACCTCGCGCTTTAGCATCGCTGTGCCGACCACGGCTGGCAGCGAAGTCCATTGCAATGCGCCGACGCGGCGTTCGAATTTTTGGGGTGTCGGGAACACCGGCGGCAACGCGTCTTCGGACATATCGACGATGCTCGCATTGCGTTTGAACAACTCCTGCGCAGTGACGATGGGCATCGGGTCGCTGGCGCCGTGGTCCCATTGTTCGGCGCGGGTGAAGGGCGCCAATCTGTAGTCACTGATCGCGTGCCCCACGCCCGGCGCCTCGTCAAAAACGATGTAGGGTCCGGTGGGACCCTTGGCGGTCTTGACCATGATCTCAGGATGGAAAAACGACAGGCGCGTGGCCTGTCCGGTCGCCAGCGCCGAGAACCCTGCGCTGGGCCGAAAGCGGTACCAGGTGCCGCTCACGCGTTCGATCAAAAATGGCCCTTCCACCTCCTTCAGTTCCACGCCGGCAACGCAGTTGAAGTAGATGGCCCAGCCCTGCGCGGGCAAGGCTTTGTCGGCGATGTTGGTGAGCGTGAACGAAGACCACGAGCGGCCGCCAGCGTCATCCGACGTGAAGACATTGCGCTGCACTTCCCAGCGTAGCTGGAGCTGCGCTGGGCTCGCCGAAGGTGATCCCACCGCCTGCGCCACCGCCAGCGATCCGCTTAGCAGCAGCATCCCCAGAACGATCCACCGGGCCTTGCCCCAACGCTGCATAGTCATGAATGTCTCAGGATTTCTTGAACTTGAACAACACCGTCTTACCCGCTTCCACCGAGCCACTGGCCACATGCGTCAGCGCCGCGAATTCATCGGCGTTGGACAGCACCACGGGGCTGATGGTCGAGACCGCGTGGGCGGTCAGGTAATCCAGGTCCAGTTCCAGCACCGGGTCACCCGCCTTCAGGTCGGCGCCGGCACGCGCCAAACGCTTGAAGCCCTGGCCACCCAGCTTGACGGTTTCAATGCCGATGTGCACGATGATTTCAGCACTGGAGTCGGTCACCATGGCAAAGGCGTGGTTGGTGCTGAAAATGCTCACCAGCTTTCCGGCGCAAGGCGCTACCACCAACTTGCCGGTGGGGCGAATGGCCACACCTTCGCCCACGGCCTTGCTGGCAAAGGCCGCGTCGGGCGCCGCCTCCAGAGGTACTACTTCACCGCTCACCGGGGCCAGCAGCACGGTCTCGTCCGAACTGGCGGCAACGGTGACTGGAGCAGCAGGCACGGTCGCTGCGGTTCGCGGTTCGGCGACCGCCCCCGCCAATTGCGTGCGCAGCGAGCCGGCGATGAGCTCGGCTCGGGGGCCGACAACGATCTGCACGTTTTGCTGATTGAGCTTGATGACGCCGCTGGCGCCCAGGCTTTTGGCCGCGGTCACATTGACTTTGTCGGCATCCTTGACAGTGAGACGCAAGCGCGTGATGCAGGCATCCACATTCAACACATTGGCCGCCCCGCCGATGACACCTATGTAGGCCTGGGCCAACTCGGCTGTGCTGCCAGTTGCAGCCACGGCAGAGGTCGGCACGGCGTTGCCTTCGTCGTCTTCACGCCCAGGTGTTTTCAGGTTCAGTGCCGTGATCGCCGTGCGGAAAGCGAAGTAGTAGATACCAAAGAACACCACACCCTGAACGATCAGCATGGCCCATTGATTGGCCAGTGGGTTGCGTGATGACAACACCATGTCGACCATGCCAGCGCTGAAACCGAAGCCCGAAATCCAGTGCATGGATGCTGCGATGTAGACCGACAGCCCTGCCAGCAAGGCGTGTAACACGTACAGCAGCGGCGCCACAAACATGAACGAGAATTCCAGCGGTTCGGTGACGCCGGTGAAGAAGGAGGCGAAGCCCGCAGCGATCATGATCGAAGCTACGCGCACCTTGTTTTCGGCCTTCGATGTGTGATAAATCGCGAGTGCCGCGCCGGGCAGGCCGAACATCATGATGGGGAAGAAACCGGCCTGGTACATGCCCGTCACACCCAGCACTGCCTTGCCTTCGGCGAGGGCTTTCGCGCCACCCAGAAAGTTGGGGATGTCGTTGATGCCGGCCACGTCAAACCAGAACACCGAGTTCAGTGCGTGATGCAAACCAATGGGAATCAGCAGGCGATTGAAGAATGCGTAGATGCCTGCGCCCGCCGGGCCCATATCCTTGATGCTCAGTCCAAAGGCCACGAGTCCGTTGTAGATCACGGGCCAGACCGCCATCAGCACAAAGGCCACGAAGATCATGACGAAGGAGGTGACGATCGGCACCAACCGCCGCCCACTGAAGAACGCCAGCGCCTTGTGCAGTTCCACCTGGCAAAAGCGGTTGTACAACTCCGCCGCGATGACACCGGTCAGGATGCCGACAAACTGGTTGTGGATCTTGCTGAAGGCCTTGGGCACCTGGTCCAGAGGAATACCCTGGATCTGCGACACCGCACCCGGTGCCAGCAGGCTGGTCAGGACGTAGTAGCCGACCAGACCCGCCAGCGCCGCCGCACCGTCCTTGTCTCGTGACATGCCGTAGGCCACACCCACCGCGAACAGGACAGACATGTTGTCGATGATTGCCGCACCGGCCTTGATCAACAGCGCTGCCGCCGCGTTGCCCGAGCCCCAGCCGGTGGGGTCGATCCAATAGCCGATACCCATCATGATGGCGGCGGCCGGCAGAGTGGCCACCGGCACCATCAGAGCGCGGCCAATTTTTTGTAGATAACCCAGAATATTCACAGTTTGTCTCCTGTTTGAAATTTTTAAAGTAGCGAGCTTGAACTCAATCAGCAAATGTCGTCAGGCGCGCGCGCACTTCGGTGGCTGTACCCAATTGAATCACCTCCTGCGCCAGCGCTTGGCAATCGGCAAACGACAAGCGCCGCACCAGTGCCTTGATGGCGGGGATGGCCGGCACCGAAACCGACAGCTCATGCACACCCAGGCCGATCAACACCGGCACCGCCATCGCGTCCGAGGCCATGCCGCCACAGACGCCGACCCATTTCCCGTGCCTGGCAGCTCCTTCGCAAGTGAGCGCAATCATCTTCAACACGGACGGGTGAAGGCCGTCGGCTTTCTTCGCCAGCTTGGGGTGGCCGCGGTCCATCGCCAGCGTGTATTGGGTCAGGTCGTTGGTACCAATGGAGAAGAAATCGGCCTCGCGCGCAAACTGCTCCGCCAGCAGCGCTGCCGAAGGCACTTCGATCATGATGCCGACCTTGACATCAAGGTGGCCGGTGGCGGCAGCTTCTTCTGCAAGTATGGCTTTGGCTTCACGCAGTTCTTCCAGCGTGGCGATCATCGGAAACATGACGTGCAGCCGGGCCTTGCCCGCCGTGCGCAGGATGGCGCGCAACTGGGTTCGAAACATCGCTGGCTGTTCCAGGCTTACGCGCACACCACGCAGGCCCAGAAAAGGGTTGTCCTCTTTCGGTAGCGGCAGATAAGGCAGCGGTTTGTCGCCGCCGACATCGAGCGTGCGAATCACCAGCGTGCGCCGTGGCCCCAGGGCATCGGCTACCGCGACGTAGGCAGCGGCCTGTTCGTCCTCACTCGGTGCGGTGTCGCGATCGTCGAACAAGAGTTCCGAGCGCAGCAGACCCACGCCTTCGCTGCCCAGGGCCACGGCCTCAAGTGCTTCCGTCGCGTTGCGAACATTGGCCACCACTTCGATGCGGTGTCCGTCCGTCGTCACGGCGGCGTCGTTGGCTTGCCTCTTTTCCTGCTCGCGCCTGTGTGCCTGTTGCGCCATGCGCTCATGCGCCCGGGCAAAGTCGGATTCGCTCGGGTTGTAGTGCAGCAGGCCCTGCGAGGCGTCGAGCACGACCAGCGTGCCTTCTGACAGCGTCAACGCTGTCTCGTCCACGCCGCAAAGGGCCGGGATACCAAACGAGCGCGCCAGAATCGCGACGTGGCTGGTGGCGCCACCGGTGGTGGTGCAAAAGCCGAGCAGCTTGCTGCGGTCCAGCGAGGCCGTGTCAGATGGTGTGAGTTCTTCCGCGATCAGGATCGCGCCCTGCGGCAAGTCGATCTGCGAATGCTTGACGCCGGCGATCAATGCCAGCACGCGCCGACCCACGTCGCGGATGTCGGTGCCGCGTTCGCGCAGCAGGGCATTGTGCGAACCTTCCAGACTTTCAAGGCGCTGCGCGTACTGCGTGAAGGCGAGACGCCACGAATGCCCGGCCGCCTGGCTCTGCATCACGCCAGCGACGGCGAGTTCCAGCAAATCGGGGTCTTGCAGCAGTTCCTGATGCGCCTCCAATATCTTGGCGCCTGCGGGGTCGGCGAGACCGCTCTTGAGCGCCTCGATCTGGGCCTGTGCCGCCTGCAACGCTGCCTCGAGTTTGCTGCGTTCGCGCGCCGGGGATTCAGCGGTTTCGGCGACGACGATCAGATCCTGGCGGTACTGCACGATGCGGCCCACGGCCAGTCCGGGAGATGCGCACACGCCGCTCAACGCATTCACAATAGGCCATGCAACATGGGAAGTTTCGGTGGGGGCAGGTGGTGCGACAGCATTCAATACGGTGGTTTCATGTTGCTCTCCACACCCATCAGCCAACAGGGCAGAAATCGCGCCAATCGCCTCCAGCGCGTCTGCGCCGGTGGCCTCGACGCGGAGCATGTCGCCGTACTGCGTTCCCAGGGCCATGATAGCGACCACCGACTTGGCGTTCGCCTCGTCCGTGCCACGCACCAAGCGGATGGTCGACTGGTATTTCTTGGCCAGTGCCACCAGCATCGCAGCCGGCCTGGCATGCAACCCGGTGGCATTGGGAAGACGTACGGCGGCTCCGGTCAGGGTGCCGCCGGAGGCGCCTTCCAGCGCAGTTGCGGCAATTGTCATGAGATCCCTATGCTAAAGCTTGATATAGATGCGCTTCTTGTCCAGGCCGTAGCCTACCAGCCAGCACGAGAGCATGAAAACCAGAGCAAAGGCGAACGAGCCGGGCTTGTCGCCAGCCCACCATTGAAACCCGTTGTTGAACAGCCAGTCGAAAAGCGCCAGATTGCCCACATGGGCGGTCCAGAAAATGGTCTGTAGCACTTCGCTCAGCAAATAGATGAAGAGCGTGTTGCGGCCAAAAACTTCGAAGAAATAGGTCCAGCCGCGCATCTTGCGCAGGTCGATGACGTAGACCAGAAGTGCCAGCACAATCAGATCGATGGCTAGGGTACATAGCGCGTAGGAGCTGGTCCAGAGCTTCTTGTTGAATGGGAACACGCCGCTCCAGCACAGCGCCACAACGCCGCAGACGGCTCCCACCATCATCAGCTTGGCGATGGCCTCGTAGGTCGAACCTTTTTCACGCACCAGGCGCGCGGCAAAATAGCCCGCCAGCACGTTCACAATCGCTGGCAAGGTGCCCAAGATGCCTTCGGGGTCGAAGGCGATGCCTTCGCCGTGGTACATGTGGGCGTCGCCCAGCACCAGTTTGTCGAGCTTGAGCGCGGCGTTGCCCGTGAGCGTGTAGTCGCCAAAGGTGTACAGGATCCACCAGTAGGCCAGCAAGGCGACGGCACTGAAAACAATTGCACCGCGGGTCTTGCCGTAGTGCAGGATGAGGGAGGCGAAACCGTAGGCCAGGGCGATGCGTTGCAGCACGCCCAGAATGCGCGTTTTTTCCAGCGGCAGCAGGGCCAGATGACCGGCCTTGTCGAATTCAAAAAACGGGAACCAGTACAGCAGATAGCCGCACAAAAATATCAGCGCGGTGCGCGTGAATATCTTCTGCAGCACCGCAGCATTGCCCATGCTCTGGTATTTTTCCAGCGTGAAGCTGAGTGCCGTTCCGACCACGAACAAGAAGCTGGGAAACACCAGATCGGTCAGCGTCAGCCCGTGCCAGGCTGCGTGCAGCAGCGGCGCATAGGACTTGTCGTCGCTGATCGACATGTTGACGACGATCATGAGCGTGAGTGTGAGCCCGCGCATCACGTCGATCGCCTGGGAGCGTTGTGACAAGCTGCTCATTTTCCCTTGATGGCTGCGGCTATCGCTTTGTCTACCAGCGCGATCATGACCTTGTAGCCGGCTTCGTTCGGATGCACGCCGTCGTCGGAGTAGACCTTTTTCAAACCCTTGCGCTCGTCCACCATCGGCGTGTAGTAGTCAACGTAGACCAGCTTGTTTTGCTCCGCGTACTGTTTGATTCTCTGGTTGAGCGCGACGATCTTGTCGGCTGGTTGGAGTGCGAGGTTCCAGTAAAAGCTGGCCGCCGGTACCACGGCGCACAGTACGACCTTGATGCCATGCGCCTGGGCCAACTCGGCCATGGAAGCAATATTGCCGGCGATCATGTCGACCGACGCCGGGCCGGTGTTGCCCGCCACATCATTGGTGCCCGCCAGGATGACCACGGCGGTTGGTTTCAGGTCGATGACGTCGGCCCTGAAACGCAGCAGCATCTGGGGCGAGGTCTGCCCACTAATGCCGCGGTTGAGGGTGCTCTGGTTCCAGAATGATTTGGTCCAGAACTCGGTGATCGAGTCACCCATGAAAACGACACGTTGCTCACCTTTGGCGGGCAAGCCGACTTGAACGTTAGCAGCCTGGTACGCGCCCAAATTGGGCCAGTCTGTTATTTCTTCCTTGACGTCAGCCGCCATGGTTGATCCGACGCATAAGCTCGCCAGAAGGATGCCGATCCATGTTGTCAGTGAGTTCATATTTGCCTCAAAAAAAGTCCCTGTGGCTTTGCGGGCGACAGGGACTTGCTGGTCAACAATTTACAGCTTGTAGTTCAATCCCAGCAACATCTGACGACCATACTCGTGATAGCTGCCTCGTGCGGTGATGCCATCCACCGTCTGAGTCACCACATATGGCGTATTGAGCAAATTGTTCACCTGGAATAGGATGCCTAAACCTTTGAGTTGACCGGACTGAAATTCATATCCAACCTGGAAATCGGTAGTCTTCTCGCGTTCGATTGTCTCCATCGAATTCAGGAAGGCATTGTGTCGCATGGCCGTAAATCCGGAGCGATAACGTTGTGCAATGCGGGCCTGGAAACCGTTCTGTTCATAGTAGGCCGTCAGACCCCAGACGTCCCCTGACAAGCCCTCGAGCGAAGTCCCAGTTGCCAAGCCATTCTTGTCGGTCCCCGGCAAGTTGCTGGCAGTTTTCGAATAGCTGCCGAGCAATCCGAAGCCGTCGAGGGCTTTGCTGATCAATTCCCCACCGAGTGACCCGCTAAGCTCCCAGCCGCGGACGATGCCACCGCTGGTGTTGGTCGGGGTGCTCATCGTCCCCATATTGCTGATAGGCGTTATCGCCGTTGGGTTCGGGATGTTGGAGAAATCATACTGAACGTCTTTGGTGATGATCCCGGTTGTGACCTTTTTCACGAAGGTGGCTACACCAAGGTAGCTCCTCTTGGCGAAGTATTTCTCAAAGGACAAATCATAGGCATTGGCACGCCACGGTTCCAGTTTCGGATTGCCACCGCTACCCGACCACATTCTGTCGGTTTGGCCAACCGAAGCCGTCAGACCGGCACGCAGGTCAGCCATGTTTGGGCGCGCCACCATCTTGGCCGCACCAAAACGTACAAAAGTATCTTTAGACAGTTCCCCAATCAGATTCAGACTGGGCAGCACGTCGGTGTAGCTCGTGCCGTCAGCAATCGGCGCCAGAGCGCCATTGGCATCCTTATACAACCCGGTCGCATTCTGTTTGGCATTGACGATCTGAAGTCCCACATTCCCATGGACCGGAACTTGCGCCTGGAAATCCAGGTTGAATTTTGCAAACGCGGTGGTCACTTTTTCGTTCACACCCCAGTTCCAAGCGGGGCTTTTCGCGTCCGGGGGACTGGCAACATACGCCCCACTGTTGATGGCACTCATCACGTCAAAACTGATCATGCCGGGAATGCCGACGAATCCGAGGTTCACCGGTGATTGCAGCAAGCCCGCTGGAATCGCCTTGCACTGTGGCCAGATATTGCATACCGCTCCGTCGTAGTCGGTGCCATTTTTCAGGTCGTAATTGGTACCGAAGTAACTCATGTCCTTGCTACGCTCGGAATAGATCACGCCCGTATCAACACTGCTAATTGCGCTCCAGTCGAGATCGCGCTTGCCAGACACCCGCAAGGATTTCATTTCATCCTTGACGTCGGCACGACCTGCAAAAGCACCGCCACCCCACCAGGCGGTACTCAACTCAAAGTTTGCTGGCTTGGCAAAGTCGTATGCCGAGCTCAGGGACCCAAAACCTGTCAATCCCGAGGGAATTCGGACGTCAAAAGCGACCGGGTTGGTGCTGGTAGCATAAGCCTCGCTGATGGTTTCACTGCGGGTTGCGCGCGAATAGTTCAGGTCTGCCGTGGCCTTCCATTTGCCGATTTTGAGCTCATTGCTCCAACCGATCGCTGTAACGGCGTCATCACGGTTATTCTTGCGTTGGGTAATGAGCGGAGTGGCATTGGTGACTGTTCCGCCAGTGGCTGGGTCAGCTAGGGGGGTGAAGGTCGGCACGGTTCCATTGGCCCAATTAGCCCAATAAGTAATTAGTTCCCGACCATTCATCTTCTGCTCGAAGTTGGAGGTAAAGAGATCGAGCTGACTCCTGAAGTCCTTGTTCGGTTTGTATTCGAGAACCGCCATGAAACCATCGCGCTTCAACTGGGTCGACGCGACCCCGGTTTCAAGGCCCATGTAGGCATACTGATCGCCAATGCCATCGACGCTGATGTTAGGACCTGTTCCAAAATCCCAGGGATTGAAATACTTCTTCTGGGTCGAACTGTCCAAGCGGGTAAAACCCAGCGCCACGCCGATCGTTTGATCAGCAAATTGATCAATATAGGAGGCACTGAAGCGCCCACCATTGCTATCGGCGCCCGGAACCAGGTCGCCAAAGGAGTTCTTTTCCATGCGGGCGTTCAGATTGACCTTGCGCTCCTTGAAATCAAGCGGACGCACCGTCAGCAAATTCACGGTGCCTGAGAGCCCCTGGGTACCAAGGGATGCGTCTGGCGTCTTGTAGATCGCAGCGGCGCTGACCAACTCCGACGGGAACTGGTCATACTCGAACGAACGGTCATCACCCGTGCTAACCATCTCCCGGCCATTGAGCAGGGTGACGCCGAATTTCGGGGCCATTCCGCGGATCGAGAGGACCTGCGCTCGACCATCAACACGCTGGGCCGCCACACCTGGCAAGCGGGCCAACGACTCCGCAATGCTGGTGTCCGGCAACTTGCCGATATCTTCGGCCGTCACCACTTCCACGATCGAGTCTGAGTTCTTCTTGATGGCAATCGAGCTTTCGATACTGCCGCGGATGCCGGTAACGACAACATTGCCCAGCGAGGCCGCGTTGGCGGTGGCTGGAGTCTGCTGCGATGCTGCGGGAAGCACAGAGCCCATGAGGGCAAGCGCCACGGCGGAGGCGATGGGGGTGCGATTGAGTTTCATATCTTCCTTTTCAAAAAAATTCCAAAGATGGGCCCTCAGGCGAGTGCAGCCCGTGATTACCGATAAAAAAACCGTCCTCTTGAAGTCATACCAATAAATGCAGAGGATGAAGAACACATGTCTAAACGTTACAAATAACTTAAATACCACTTTGTCGATTTTAAGATGCCACTATGCTACCAATTAAATTCAATTGCAAGGCGGTTTCAGGAAAAAGAGGTGCGGACTTACCCTAGTTTGTTCGTGTCACCTTGGCCAGGTGGCGGGGTTGATCGGGGTTCATGCCGCGCGCTCGCGCCAGGGCTTCGACCATCGGGTAAAAACTCTGAATCACTGAAATTGGGTCCAGCTCGATCGAGTCGGCGGCGGTGATGGGCAGGTTCGCCGCCGGCGTGCCAAGCGGCGCAGCCAGCAAAACCTCGGCGCCGCGGTCGCGCATCTCTTCGGCCAGGGCAAGCAGCCCGGCCTGCGCCGGACCGCGCGGAGCAAACACCAACAGCGGATAGCCCTGGTCGATCAGCGCCATCGGGCCGTGCTTGACTTCGGCGCCGGAGAAGGCCTCGGCCTGTATGCCGCAGGTTTCCTTGAACTTGAGTGCCGCTTCCATCGCCACCGGCAGGCCGGTGCCGCGGCCGATGACAAACAAGCGGTCCACGTTGCGCAACTTTGCCACTGCTGCCGACCAGTCGGCGTTGGCCGCGCGCGACAGCGTGCCGGGCAGGGCCGACAGGGCGGCGTGCAGCGCCAGATCCTGTTGCCAGGCGGCGACCACGCGCGCTCCAGCCACCAACTGGGTGATGAAGCTTTTGGTCGCAGCCACGCTGGTCTCGGCGCCGGCGTGCAGGGGAAAGACCCACTGCGACGCCTGCGCCAGGGGTGAATTCGGGTCGTTCACAAAAGCCGCGGTGCAGGCGCCGCCCTGGGTGAAGTAGCGCATGGGCGCGACCAGATCGGGGCTTTGCCCGGATTGGGAAAACGCCATCGAAACCAGGCCTGAGCACTGGATTTGGGACTGGTACAGCGTCACCAGCGACATCGGCAACGAGGTCACCAGGCGCCCCAGCCGCACCATGATGAGGTAGGCCATGAAGTGGGCAGCGTGGTCAGAACTGCCACGCGCCACGGTCAGGAGCGCGCTGGGATTGCGCTCGCGCAGGAAGGCTCCGAAATCGTTGTATTTTCGGTCGTCATGCGCCAGTTGTGTGGCCACTGCAGCGCTGGCCTCGCGCGCCTCAATCAGCATGTGTGTGTTCAATCGAACTTCCTTCAAGCAAGACATCCGTCAGTTTCAGGTCGCGGTCCAGCAGCACGGCGTCGCCCCAGGCGCCCACGCTCAAACGCCCCCGATCGACAACGCCAAGGTAGTCGGCGGCATGGGTCGAGACGCGGCGCGACGCATCGGTCAAGCTCAGGCCCAGCCCATCGACCAGATTGCGCAGGGCCTGGTCCATGGTGAGAGTGGAGCCCGCCAGTGTGCCGTCGGCCAGGCGCACTCCACCCAAGCATTTGGTGACGTTGTGACTCCCAAGCCGGTACTCGCCGTCGGGCATACCGGCGGCGGAAGTGGAGTCGGTCACGCAGTACAAGCCGGGAATGGCGCGCAGCGCGACCCGAATGGCGCCGGGATGCACGTGAATCAGGTCGGGAATGATTTCTGCGCGCACGGCGTGCGCCAGGGCGGCTCCAACCATTCCCGGTGTGCGGTGGTGCAGTCCGGTCATGGCGTTGAACAGATGGGTGAAGCTGCTCGCGCCTTTGGCCAAGGCCTGTTTTCCGTCTTCGTAGCTGCCAGATGAGTGGCCGATTTGCACCTTGAAGCCGGCCGCGCAAAGCGACTCGATGATGTCCATGTTGCCCAGCACTTCGGGCGCGAGCGTAATCAACCGGATCGGAAACAGGGCGTGCCAGCGCTGCAATTCGCTCACCTCCATCGGACGCGTGAAGTCGGGCTGAGCGCCTAGTTTTTTCTGGCTGATGTAGGGGCCTTCGAGGTGCGCGCCCAGCACCCGGGCGCCGGCGGTACTGCGCTGCACGCCGATGGCATGCATGGCGGCGAACGCTTGGTCCAGATCGGCCATGGGGGCGGTCATGGTGGTGGCTAGCATGGCCGTCGTGCCGTGGCGGGCGTGCAACTCGGCCACGCGCGCCAGAGCTGCGCCGCCCTCCATGATGTCGTGGCCGCCGCCGCCGTGCACGTGCAGGTCGATGAATCCCGGCAGCACGATCGGCGCAGAGCGGTCGCGCACTTCGCGTTCGTCTACCAGCTCACCCCGCACCAGCGCGATGCGGCCGTCCTCGCCAAGCTCCATCACGCCGCGCACGAAACCCCGGGGGGTCAGGATATGGCCGGCGATCTGCTTCATCCGTCGCGCCTCATTTCAGCGACAAAGTCGTAGTAGTCGCTGCGGCAGTAGGAGTGCGTGAGCTCCACCGCCTGCCCCGACTCCAAGTAGCCGACGCGGGTGATGAACAGCACCGCCTGCCGGTCCGGTATGCCCAACTGCTCCGCCAGCCGCGGTTGCGCGTTGAGCGCTCGGATATGCTGCAGAGCGCGCACGGGCGCCTGCTGGCTGCGCGCCAGATACTCGTACAGGGAACCCTCAACCTCCAGCGGATGGGGCAACACGTGCTGGGGCAGGACGCTCACCTCCAGCGCCATCACGACGTCGTCGGCCAGACGCAGGCGTTCCAGGCGCGCCACTTTTTCGCCGGACGACAGACCCAGACTCATTTGTTCGTCGATCTTGGCGACCACGATGTTGCGATGCAGCCAGCGCGAAGAGGGCGTGTAGCCGCGCCGGCGCAGTTCTTCGGAGAAACTGCTCAGGTGCGACAGCGGCTGTTCAAAGCGGGGGGCAATGTAGTTGCCAGAACCCCGCCGGCGAACGATCAGCCCCTGTTCGACCAACTGGTCGATGGCCGAGCGCGCGGTGACGCGTGAAACGTCCAGGGACTCGGCCAGCAACCGTTCCGAAGGCAGGGCTTCCGCGGGCTTGTAGCGCCCGTCCCGAATGCTCTGCCCAAGCTTGCGGGCAAGCTGCATGTACAGCGGGGAACTGTCACGCGGATCGGGTTGGAATTCAAAGACATCGCCCTGGCTCATAAGCTCTTTCCACAGAAGTTGGGGTTGACCACCCGATCGGGTGGTTTCACCGGATCGTCATCGCAAGTATAGCGGACCAATTAAATACCAATATCGGGATTTACCATGCCAAAATTGATATAAAAACCAGATTGGCAGGCTGTAGTCACTGGCGAACACGAACTCGCCCCCTAAGCCGACGAACACAATCCAGTACGGTCGTTCCAGATCGTGGTCCTGGCCAACACAGCAGTTCCACAGATTGCGAGTTCGTTTTTCTTGATGTGGCAGGCAGCCGACAAGGCAATCTACACTCAAGAAAATCCCATTGCTTCTCACAAGAGGTTTCGATTTGCCACTGCCACCACCTCAACCCAGAACCCATTTGCATACCCGAGAAGTCATTTACCGTGGTTTTCAGCGGGAAGACCGCATGTGGGACATTGAAGCCGAAATGCGCGACACGAAAACACATCCTGTGGTCATCCCTGGGGAAGGGATCTGGCAGCCCGGCGAGCCTATTCACAAGCTGTCGATACGGGTAACGATCGACGACGGATTTGTGGTGCGCGAGATTGCGGTGGCGATGGATGACGTGCCGCACCCAGAGTGCCCGATCGCTCAAGATCCGATGCAGAAGATGATTGGATGCACCATGGGACCTGGCTGGCGTCATGCCATCCAGACAAGCCTTGGTGGCGCAAGGGGCTGCACCCACCTGCGCGAACTTCTTTTCAACATGGCGACGGTCGCCTTCCAGACGCTGCCCGAAGGACCTCTTCCTGACGCTATCGACGGCTCGCCGCCGCACTTCGTTGGCCAATGCCTGGCCTGGGATGTCAACGGAGCTTTGGTCCAGCGTCACACCCCGGCTTTCGTCGGCTGGCACCCCACGACTGGGGTCGGAGACCCCAAGCCGCGCTAGCAAATGGCGGCTTTTGATTTCAGCCAAGGCGAATAAAGAGCAACACGCATAACGGGAGAGAATTGAGATGGTATTGACCGCCTTGCTAGCGGTGCTTTACGTGGTTGGCAGACCTACACACAACAGCAGACAAGATGGCGCCGGCGGCCCCACGCAAAATTGGGGCTCTTCCTGCCAAGGATGTACGTCCCGGCGCCGACATGAGCATGGTATTTCTTAGGTCCACCTAAGGTGTTGACCAGAGAACATTGACCCCACTGCTGGGTCAACCAAACATCGCCACGCTACTGACAGTCAGGCGACTGATGCCACTGTTGGTACCTATTTCTCAAGCACTGTCACCGCTATCTGTCCCGCGAGGTTTCAGGAGCCCATCAAATCCTTGATCTGCTGCAGCGCTGCCGGGTCATCCATGGTGGTCAAATCCCCCGGATCGCGCCCTTCGCAGACCGCCTGAACAGCGCGTCGCAGCAGCTTGCCGCTGCGGGTCTTGGGCAGGATCGTGACAAAGCGCACGCGTGATGGTCGGGCCACTGCACCCAGGTCGTTGTCGACCAGCTTCATGATCTCCCCCTCCAGTTTGAGGCAAGCTGCGTCATCGGTCAGCAGACTGGCGTCCTTGACGACGGCAAACGCCATGGCCACCTGGCCCTTGAGTTGATCGGCCACGCCCACCACCGCCACCTCAGCGACGTTAGGATGGGCCGAGATGCTTTCTTCGATCTCGCGCGTGCCCAGGCGGTGCCCGGCGACGTTGATCACGTCATCGGTGCGGCCGAGGATGAAGAAATAACCATCGGCATCACGTATGCCCCAGTCGAACGTGCTGTAAACCATGCGCCCCGGCACGGTCTTCCAGTAGGTGCTGACAAAGCGCTCGTCATCGCGCCAGACCGTCTGCATGCAGCCGGGTGGCAGCGGCCCTTCGATGGCAACCACACCTTTTTGATTCGCTCCGGTCAGTTCCTCGCCGGTCTGGTCGTCCAGCAGTTTGACGTTGTAGCCGTAGACCGCCCTGCCCGGCGAGCCGAACTTGCTGTCGGCTTTCTCGACGCCGTTGCACAAGGACAGGATCGGCCAGCCGGTTTCGGTCTGCCAGTAGTTGTCGATGATCGGCTTGCCCAAACCCTGGCTGATCCACTGCGCCGTCGGCTCATCCAGTGGCTCGCCGGCCAGAAACAGGGCACGCAGGCTGGACAAGTCGTACTTTTTCAGCAAAGCCGGGTCCTGCTTCTTCAGTACCCGCACGGCGGTCGGCGCGCTGAACATCACGGTGACCTTGTATTTCTCCACCAGACTCCACCAGATACCACCATCCGGGCGCGTTGGCAGGCCCTCGTACATGATGGTCGCCATGCCGGCAATCAGTGGTCCGTAGATGATGTAGCTGTGGCCCACCACCCAGCCGATGTCGCTGGTAGAAAAATAGGTTTCACCGGCATAGCCGCAGTAAATGTGCTTCATGCTGGCAGCCAGTGCCACGGCATAGCCGCCGGTGTCGCGCTGCACGCCTTTGGGCTTGCCGGTGGTGCCGCTGGTATACAGCGTGTAGCTGATGTGCGTGGCATCAACCCACTCGCAATCGACCACGGTATTCAAGTGTTGTTGACGCAAGGCGCCCCACAAATGATCCCGACCCGCAACCAGATTCATCGCCACCAGTTGCCGGTCCACCAGCAGCACAGATTCGGGTTTGTGACTGGACAGGCGAATCGCTTCGTCAAGCAGGGGCTTATAGGCCACCGGTTTGCCACCACGCGAACCGGCGTCGGCGCTGACAATCAATTTTGGCGATGCGTCTTCAATGCGCGACGCCAATGAGCCCGAGGCAAAGCCGCCAAAAACCACCGAATGGATGGCACCAATGCGGGCGCAGGCCAGCATCGCAAATGCCGCCTCGGCAATCATGGGCATGTAAATCAGAACCCGGTCGCCTTTTTGTACGCCCAAAGCCTGCATGCTGGCAGCCATGCGCTGCACCTCAGCATGCAGTTCCCGAAAGGAATACACCTTCTCCTGGTTGGTCTCGGTAGAGACAAAAATCAGCGCTGCCTGATCCGCCCGGTCTTTCAGATGCCGGTCGATTGCGTTGTGACACAGGTTGGTGGTACCACCGACAAACCACTTGGCGAACGGCGGATTGCTGTAGTCGCAAATTTGCTGCGGTGGGGTTTTCCAGTCGACAAGTTGAGCCTGTTCGGCCCAGAAAGCATCACGTTCGGTGAGGGATCGGCGATAAAAGTCTGCGTAATTTGTCATTGTTTGTCTCCAGGCGGGTCATAAACTGAATTTATAATTATGAACACTCAACTTGCAACAAGCTGACTGGCGCCAGCAATACCCAGCTGGCTACTTGATCAGCGCCTGAGCCGCCTTGAATTCCGGATGTTCGGCTGTGCGCAGCCACTCAAACGCCACCATCTCGGTCGTGACAAGCTCCGCCCCGGCACCTGCCAGACGGTCAAAGGCGGCGTCCCGATTGCGCTCGGTGCGAGAACTGCATCCATCGGTCACGACCCAGACTTCAAACTCGTCTTCCAGCAAATCGAGCGCCGTTTGCAACAGACAAACATGCGCCTCGCAACCAGCAATAACAATCGTGTTGCGCTCGCCAGCAGTAGCTTGCGGCTTTTGCAGATGTTTGGGCAAACTGCGGGCGTTGCCGGCCACCGGTTTGGCGGGCGGTCGCAGCCATTCGCCCAAACCCTCCTCCACGGCGCTGAATTGCATTTTGCTTAACGTCTGCCCACACAACGAGCGCACCTCGGGCACGTTCTGGCCCAGCTTGGACGGGTTTTGCTCGGTACCCCAAACTGGCACTTCCATCATGCGCGCCAGCTGCGCCAGGCGCACGGCATTGGCCAGCACCAGGGTATTTTCGAAAATAGCGGGCATCAGGCGGACCTGGTAGTCCACCAGCACGAGATGAGATTGAGCAGCGTCTAACAACATGGCAAGCTTTCTGGGGCGATGAGGGCAATTCAGCAATCCCTGATTAGACCGCAGGTTTTCCACCCAAGTCCATCAAGTTTGAGTTGGCACTTATACTGCGGGCCATGTTAGCTTCCATGCGAATCCCCGCCACCCTTTTCTCACTCTTGTTGGCTGCCAGTGTGCAGGCCAGCCCGCCAACCGTGGGCGATGACCTGGACCAGTTGCTAAGCGACAAGGGCTTGATCGCGCGGCTGGACCAGGTACGTCAGTCGGTAGGTGAAAAAACATCTGAACTGGTCTTTACCGCCATGGGTTTTCTTGGCGTACCCTACCGGCGCGGTGGTAACACCGTGGAAAGCGGTTTTGACTGCAGCGGCTTTGTGAAAGCCATGTACGAGCAAACGGTGGGCTTGGTTTTACCGCGCAAGGCCGAACAACAAGCCGCCACTACCGAGAAAATTGACCGCACCGAATTGCGGCCTGGCGACCTGGTGTTCTTCAACACCATGCGGCGCGCATTCAGCCATGTGGGTATCTATGTCGGCGAAGGCAAGTTCATCCATTCCCCAAAACCGGGGTCTGAAGTGCGGGTCGACGACATGGCCGGCACTTACTGGAGCCGCCGTTTTGATGGCGCACGGCGGGTGCCGACACCTGCACCAGAAACCCCGCCGTTGCAAACCTCGCAAGTGGCTGAGCCCACCTTGCGTTGAACATACGGCAATGCACTGGCTAGCGCCAGCACTGCCGGCCATAGCTGGCCTGCAACCGATGCCGCGCCTGCACTCACCGGGCAAGGAAGAAATTGCCGGGCTTGAACCTCTGCAGCGTCTTGGGCTGCACGACATCAGCGTGATCTCCACACGGCAGGCAGCCGAACCGACCTTCCAGCTATTGGACAGCGCCAGCGTGCTGGGATTTGATACCGAGTCAAAGCCAACCTTTGCCAAACTGGAAGTTTCCGCCGGACCGCACGTGGTGCAATTTTCAACACTGCAAAAGGCCTATGTCTTCCAGTTGCACGACGCCGGCTGCCGTGAGGTCGTCTCGGCCCTGCTGGCTTCGCATCGCATTGCCAAGGTCGGGTTTGGCCTGGCAGGCGACCATCAGCAAATCATGCGCACCCTGGGTGTGCAACCACAAAACGTACTCGACCTGAATCTGATATTCAAAAAGCAGGGCTACATCAAAGAGCTGGGTGTGCGCGGCGCCGTCGCGGTGCTGTTCAAGCGGCGCTTTGTCAAATCAAGAAAAGCCACCACCTCCAACTGGTCCAACCGGCAGTTGACCGAGAGCCAGATTGTTTATGCCGCCAATGACGCCTGGGCGGCGATCAAGGTGTGGGACGCGTTGGGTTTGCCAGCCGGTCAGGTCGGTTGACTCGCATCAGCCACCAGGTCGCCGGCAATCAGCCGGAACTGCTCCAGCGCGGCTTCCAGATCGTCCACGATCTCCTGCGCAATCACATCCGGCGGCGGCAGGTTGTCGCTGTCTGCCAGTGCATCGTCCTTGAGCCAGAAAATATCCAGACTGGCCTTGTCGCGCGCGATCAGCTCGGCGCAGTCGTAGACGCGCCAGCGGCCTTCGGGCGTTTCCGCTGACCAGGTCGCACGACGCTCATGCCGATTGGCCGGGTTGTAGAGCTTGACGAACTCGTCCAGATGCTCGCGCTTGAGCGGATTGGTCTTGAGCGTGAAGTGCTGATTGGTGCGCAGGTCGTAAATCCACAGCTTTCGGGTCCACGGTATTTCGCTGGCGGGCTTGCGCTCGATCGCGTCTTTTTCGGTGCTGAGCCCAAGGAGCCGCGGCAGTCTTGGCTTTGCACACCAGCCTCCAGCGCGGCGCGCAAGTCTTGGCCCGGGGTCAGGCGGATGGGAAAGGTTTTCATAATTTCACCCCGCTAAATTAGCCCGTAGCTACCGTAGCTATTGCGCATGCAACTATCAATACCATAGCAACTTGAAGTCGCAATTTGCGACTTCAAGTTTGCGCTACAGGCCCAACGCCACTGCCACATGCCTCACCCGCTTGCCTAAACATCCACAATGGCGCAAAATGCGCCATACAGGAACTACATTATGTCTCAATCCAGCGCTGCATTTGCCTCCGTCAAACTTCCTTCTGCCTTGGTAGCGCAGGCCCGCGAGGCCGCGCAGCCGATGCGCCGCTCGGTGGCAGGGCAGGTGGAATACTGGGCCACGCTGGGCCGTATCGTAGAGCACAGCGGGTTGACCGCGCAAGAAGCCCAAACCGCCATCGCCAACTACGAGGCTGCCGCTGGCCGCGTGCGCCCTACCGAACCCGCATCCCAGGCAGACACCCTGCTCGCCCAATTCATGACAGCCGAACTCGACGGTAGCCTAGCTCAGCGCGTGCGCGAGGTCGTGGCCAGCAACCGCAGTAAAGCCGGCGCACCAGCCGCTTGACATGGGGCAAGCCAAGCCCATAGCGCAGCGCAGAGCCCCGAACAAACCCGTCTTCTACCTGTTGGCCGGGCCCAACGGCGCGGGCAAGTCCACCTTGTACCGAGCATTGGTGCTGGCAGGCACCATCCCCGTTTCTGTCGAGTTCGTGAATGCGGATGTGTATGAGGCGGAGCACCTGCAACACCTCCCGGACGTCCAAGCCCGCTCAAAACAGGCACGCGGGTGGGCCGATGCCCGCCGTGGCGAATTGCTGAACGCAGGGCAATCGTTTGTCAGCGAAACCGTGTTTTCGCATACCTCCAAACTGGCGCTCATTGAAGAAGCCCAGGCGCAAGGCTTTTTCGTCATGCTGCTGGTGGTGGCGCTAGACCAACCCGAACGCCTGCTGGAGCGCGTGGCCCGGCGCGATGCGGAAGGCGGACACCCGGTGCCAGCCGATCGCATCCTGGCACGCTACCCACGCACACTGGTCAACGTGACCCAAGCTGTACGACTGGCAGATGCCGCCGTGTTGTATGACTCGCAAGACGTCACGCCCGGCACGCATACTGCCGTGGCAATGTGCAAAGGGACGTGGACCAAGGAGCTGGTGCAGCCCCTGCCGGAGTGGGCGCAGCAAGTTTTAGGGAAGAAATAGCGCCATGGCCCTCGTGGAATAAGCGCAAACAGCTACCCGCCATGCAAACCACGCTCCACCTCACACCATTTCTCAGTCAGCTGGCTTTCCCCGAGTCACCACGCTGGCATGACGGTGCCCTGTGGTTCTCGGACTTTCACACGCATCGCGTGCAGCGGGTGGATATGGCGGGCCGCTGCGAAACGGTGGTGACGGTGCCGGGTCAGCCGTCGGGTCTGGGTTGGTTGCCGGATGGCAGACTGCTGATCGTGTCGATGACCGATCGGCGTCTATTGCGGCTCGACGGCCAGGCTTTAACAGAGGTGGCTGACCTGTCTTCATTGGCGCCGTTTCATTGCAACGACATGGTGGTGGATGCCAGGGGGCGCGCCTACATTGGCAACTTTGGTTTTGACTTTGCCGCCAAGCAAACACCCCGAACCACCCATCTGATTCTGGTGCAGCCTGATGGACAAGCCAGGGTGGTGGCGGACGATTTGCATTTCCCGAATGGCGCGGTGATTACGCCGGATGGCCGCACGCTGATCATTGGCGAGAGCTACGCCTCAAGCTTGACGGCATTTGATATTGCCGACGACGGTTCCTTGAGCGGTCGGCGCGTCTGGGCGACTTTGAACAACGCCACGCCGGACGGCATCAGCCTCGATGCCGAAGGTGCCATCTGGCTGGCGTCGCCCACCAGCCGCGAGGTGCTGCGTGTGCGTCAGGGTGGTGAAGTCACGCACCGCATTGCCACGCCGGGTCAGGCGGTCGCCTGCATGCTGGGCGGACCAGACCGCTGCACCCTGTTTGTGTTGACCACCAAGGTCATGGCGACACCAGAACAGTCGCTTCAATCGCTGATCGGTGCCATCCATACCTTGGCAGTCACTGTGCCCGGTGCCGGTTGGCCCTGAAGCATCACTCCTTGAAATCGCCCCCAAACCCATAAACAAACGAGGCCGGCTGCAGGTGCTTGCGGATCGCTGCGTTGACCTGGTCCAGCGTGGCTGCGGCAATCTGGTCATCCACTTTTTGGGTAATGGCAAAACTGCGACCCAGCTTAAGGTTGGACGCCAGGGCGCCCGACAAATTGGCATCCTGGGCGCGCGAAAGTCGACGGAAATTGAGCAGACTCTGCTTCGCGTCCTGCAGCTCTTTCTCGTCAAAGCCGTCTTTCAGCATGCGTTCCACTTCTTCCCTGAACGCAGTCTCCACCTTGCTGCGGTTTTGCGGCGCAAAAATGGCGGTACCCTGCCAGCCACTGTTGGCTTCATAGTTATTCCAGCTCACACCGCTGCGAACGTCATAGCTCAAGCCGCCCTTCTCCCGAATGCGAACCCATAGCCGTGAGCTGCCGCCTTGTCCCAGCATAAAGTTGGCCAGCGTCAACAACGGGTAGTCGGGGTCGTTGTCGCTAACCGCAAAGCTTTGCTCAACTTGCATGAAGGCATTCTGCTTGTCGGGCGTCTTGAAGACGAATCGATCCGGCTTGACTGCCACCAGCGGCGACGGTACGCGGGTGTAGCCCGACGCTGCCACCCACGCGCCCAAGGTGTCGGCCAGCGCGGCTTTGGTCGGCGCTGCGTCCAGGTCGCCGACGAAAGCGGCCTGTCCAAACTGAGCACCATAAAACTTGCGGTGAAAAGCCTGCAGTTGCTCCACGGTCAGGCTCTTGATTTCGTCAACCTGTTCGTCGAAAGTAGCCGCATAGCGAACATCACCCTTGGGGTAAGGGTTGCCGTAGCGACCCAGTTCGGTAGCAACGATGGCGTCCGGGTCTTTGCGCTGTTCATCAATCGCGCTCAGCATCTGGCGCTTGTATTCTTCCAGCGCCGTGGCAGGAAAGGTGGCTCCTTTGAGCACCTCGGATACCAGCCTGATGACGCCCGGCAAGTTGTCCCGCGTGGTCTTGAAGCTGACGCCTGCAAAAGTGGGGCCACCGTGAAACTGAACCTGAGCCTTGAGCTGGTCAAACTTGTCCTGGATCTGTTGGCGAGTTAACACGCCGGTGCCCTTGTTCAACATGGAAGCGGTCGCCTCGCCAATCGCCCTCAAACCAAGAGTGCTTTTCTCATCACCAAAATGCAGCTGAATGTTGCCGCTGACGGCCTTGCCGCGCGCTCCTTTGGCAAGCAGGCTGACTTTCATGCCGTTGGCCAGTTGGCTGGTCTCGGTGCGTTTGTCGATGTTGGCAGGCGAGGCATCAAAGGCTTCAGTTTGCGCCGCTGCGGCGTCGCCCTTGTAGTCCTTCACCACGGCTGCTACATCGACATTGGCCGGTGCCGGAGCACGCACCGGTTTTTCAGTCGGAATGTAGGTTCCCAGGGTGCGGTTGTCGCGCACCAGGTAGCTGCTGGCAACCCGGTTCACGTCGGCCAGCGTCAGCTCACGCACCTTGTCGCGGCTGACAAAAAACATGCGCCAGTCGCCCTGTGCAATCGACTCTGACAAGGCCACGCCGACCTGTTCGGGGTTGGTAAAGCGCAGCTCCCACTCGGTCAGATGCTTGAGCTTGGCGCGGTCCAGTTCCTCCAGGGTCACGGGTTCGGTGCCCAGCGACTCGATGGTGTCGAGCATGGCCTGACGCGCCTTGTCCATGTCCTGCCCCGGTGCCAACGCCAACCCCAGCAGCGTAAAACCAGGGTCTTGCAGCCCCTGCGAAAAGCTGAAGGCGCCTGCGGCCAGTTGCTTTTCCACGATGCGGGTGTGCAACCGACCGGAAGGTGTATCGCCCAGAATCAGGTCCAACACAGAGATGGCGGCGTAGTCCAGGCTGGCACCGGGCGGCACGTGGTAAAGGGCGTACAAGGTCGGCGAGCCGCCCACACGGCGCACAGTGATGCTCTTTTCACCATCCTGCGCCGGATCCAGCGTGTAGAGAGCGGGCAGCGGTGTTGACGGGTTCTTCAGCGGGCCAAAATACTCGCCAATCCATTGACGCACTTTGACCGGGTCAAACTTGCCGCTCACGATCACCGTGGCGTTGGCCGGCCTGTAATAGGTGTGGTAAAAAGCCTGCAGGCGCTCGATGTTGACGCCTTCGACGTCAGCGCGCGCGCCGATGGTGCTCTTGCCGTAGTTGTGCCACTGGTACGCCGTGCTCATCACCCGCTCAAACAGAATGCGCCCCGAGTTGTTCTCGCCGCGCTCCATTTCATTGCGCACGACCGTCATCTCGGTGTCCAGGTCCTTGCGGGCGACATAGCTGTTGACCATGGCGTCGGCCTGCCAGCCCAGATACCACTGCAAATTCTCTTCGTTGGCAGAAAAACTGGCGAAATAATTGGTCCGATCCAACCAGGTCGAACCATTCGCGCGCAATCCGCGTTTGGTGAACTCGGCCCACACCGTGCTGTGGCCAGGCGATCCTTTGAACAGCATGTGCTCCAGCAAATGCGCCATGCCGGTCTCACCATAGTTTTCGTGTTTGCTGCCGACCCGGTAGGTGACGTTGACGGTGGTGGTGGGCTTGCTGTCGTCCTGGATCAACAGCACCTGCAGCCCGTTGGCCAACCGATACTCTTCGACACCTTCAACCGACGTGACGCGCGTCATGCCCGCGGGAAGCGCTTGCGCACTGGCCGTTGGTGGTGCCACGCCATGCAGGCCGACAATCAGCGCCAAGGCAAACAGTTTGAACGAAACACGCATGACAGTCACTCCCATTAAGAAATCAGGAAAGGGCCGATCTTAGCTGCTGGACATTGTTCCTGCCATCACTTGCTCGTCGGCGGCAAATCCGTTCAGCTGCCGTGCGCCACTTCAGTTGCCATGCTGATCGATTCGCCCAGCGTCGGGTGCATAGGGATGACTGCCACAACGGACGCTATGATTCTGGCATCAACCACTTCACGCTGTAGACATGTCCAACTTGGCCGAACAAATTCGCGAAGCACTGTCCATGTTTGCGCGCAACGGCACAGAGCCAGCATTGATTGGCGGTTTGGCGGTGGTTGCGCACCAAGTGGTGCGCGCCACCAAGGATGTGGATTTTCTGTTGGAGGCCGAAGCTGCCAACAGGGTACATGATGCGCTACTGGACTTAGGCTATCAGTGCCTGTACCGCAGTGAAGATGCCGCCAACTATGTGCGCGCAGCGGAAGGGTTGGATTTGCTTTACGCGCATCGTCCCCTTGCGCGCCGATTACTGGCGCAGGCATCGGAGCGCGAGACCCCAATGGGCCGCATGCGTATCATCAGCGTCGAAGGGCTTATAGGCTTCAAACTGCAAGGCTTCGTGAACGATGCAACGCGAACACGCGACTTGGACGACATCCGCGCACTATTGGAAATACATCGCGCTTCGCTCGACATGGATGAGTTGCGTGAATACTTTGCACTGTTCAACAAACCGGAACTCCTCAATGAACTTCTCGGATAACACCGATACACAGGTTGAAACAGCGCTAAACCGTGCCGATGCAGGTGCGGTGCTGGCGCGCGAAGCGGGTGTGCCTTTTCAGCCGTCGCTGGGCAACGCTTGTGGGATCGACCCGATCGCTGAGTGGTTGAGCCTGATGGAGGTTGTGCAAATGCTTTGCCCTGTTTGGCCCGTGCGTGACAGGCCCATGCAGGGAAACCATTGGCTACTCTGACAACACCCGCGCCACTTGTGCGAAAAAAGCCGCGCAGGCCCTACGGAATATGCGCGGCCAGCCACTGAATTGGTAGCTGCTTCAAAGGTAAATCAGCGGCTTTTAAGCATCATTTTCTTGCCGGCGGCGAATCCGTGCAACTGCTGTGCGCCACTTCGGCTGCCATGCAAATGGATTCGCCCAGCGTGCGGTGCGGGGGAACCTATTTTCCTCAGTTACACCGTCTCTGACGCCGAAAAGGTGGGGTATGCGGAACGAAGGTCAGGATTTCGTTGGTTATATAGCGTGCCAAGGCATACCAGCGTTGGTCCCCCGTTAACTGCAACCCGCATGGAGTCTACGTCTGTGCCATTTTGCTTGGGGGAACTGAGGAAAATAGGATGAATGGTCTTACTCGGCACCGCGTTGCAGGCCCAAGTCGCCGCGACATTTGCCGCGCACGACGAAGGTTGGGCCAGCCTGATTTGACCTAGGCTGCCAAGTGGGTGTCGAGAAACTTCACCACCCGGTTCCAGAAATTCACGTTGTTCGCCGGCAGTCGCCAGCCATGGCCTTCGTCTGCGTAGAGCACCCATTCGACCTGGCTGTTGACCGCCTGAACTGCACGGCGGAACTTTTCTCCGTGTACCACGGGCACGCGTTTGTCTTTTTCGCCATAGGCCAGCATGAGCGGCTGGTGGATTTTGGCGGCATGGGTAAGCGGCGAGTTTTCTTTCAGGTCGGCTGCATCCAACGTTCGGTCACCCAGCAACTTTGGCATGCCCTGCTTCTTGTAATCGTCGGAGATGTCATCCCAACTGACGCTGTACAGCATGTCCAGATCGGTAACGCCCGCCCAAGCCACGCCGCAGCGGAACAGGTCGGCATCACGCACCAACCCCATCAGCGTGGCGTAGCCGCCGTAGCTGGCGCCGGCAATGGCAATGCGTTTGGGGTCAGCGATGCCCTGCGCGATGATCCAGCGTGTGGCGTCTGCCACATCGGTCTGCATTGCCCTGCCCCACTGCTTCCAGCCAGCCCTGTAATGGGAGTCGCCAAACCCTTGCGTGCCGCGAAACTCCGGCTGCAACACTGCGTAGCCACGCGCTGCTAAAAACTGTACTTCAGCGTCCCATTGCCAGTGGCTGCCCGGCCCAAAAGGCCCTCCATGAATCAGCACCACCATGGGCAGGTTTTTGCGATCAGCACCTTGCGGAACAGTCAGCCAAGCTGGCACGATTCGTCCATCACGCGCCGCAACGCGGAGCAACTCTTTGCCAGCCATTTTTTTCGAATCGATATCCGGGCGCATGCCTCCCAGACGCGTGAACTGTTTGGTCTCGCGGTTGAAAAGAAATGACATCCAGGGCTGCACATCGGACGAGGCCTCAATCAGCACCCACGGAGCATTGCCTTGCCACGGAAAGCTAAGCCGATTGACGGTGCGTGGCAAGACCTTGTCGATTTGCCTTTGAAGCATTTGCAACTCAGGCTCCAGCCACTGCACCTGCTCCCTGTCGGTACGGTAGCGTAAGCCCAGCACTTTGTCCTGCGTTGCAATCACCCAGGGGTTGATGTCAAACTGGTCTGATTGCAAAAGCGGTTGTGCGGACCAACTGCCCGTGTTTGGGTCAAGTAGCCACAGGGCCTCCTTGTCGCCGCCGCGCCGCGCTGCAACATACAACTTGCCATCTGAACTGATATGCCTGATATGCATGGTGTCGCCGGTGTAGACATTGAATTCGTCGAGCACCTTCCACACACCGGTCGCCGGGTCCTTCCAGCGCAACGCGCCCTTCTCATCCTTGCGCGTCATCGCAACTCGCAGTTCACCGTTGGGGTCCAGCCACCAGTTGATCGAATGCTGCGGGGCTTCCACTTCATCGGCCCGGCCCTTTTTCGTGTTCAGGCGAATCAGTTTCACATAACCGACATCCTTGCCAGCAAACGATTCGGGTCGCGCCGCAAACACGTCGTCACCCGTTTTGCCGTAGGTGCTGGCTTGAAGGAACGTGTTCCACGGCTCAAGGTTGCGGCTGGTACTGGCATTGCGGGCGAAGGCCCCCTGACGCTCCACCAACTGGCGAAAGTCCGAGCCGTCACTATTGACGGCAAACAGGCCTGGTGCCGAGTCCTGCTGGCCGTCTGGTACTTCGAGGTCGGCCAGTGTGAATGCCAGCCGGATGTTATTGACCCACACAACATGTCCCACGTCGGCGCCGTCAGAGCTGTAGGCCACGGTAGGCGTCATCGTCGCCAGTTCCAGCACCGTAAGCACGGCCCGGCCGTGCGGCGCCACCGTGCGCAGAGCCAGCCGGGCGCCATCAGGCGACAGCATGGCCCCCAGCATTTGGGGTGAGCGAAAGAAAACCGACGCGTCAGGCGGCCTCTGTTCAGTTTGCCCACGGGCCAGATGCACTGCAGCCATGCCCATGGTAAGCACTGCTACTCGTCGATTGATCTTCATGCTTTCCATGTCCAAATTGTCTCAGTTATTTCATTGCCATCGGCGCAGCTGCGCTGTGCTGGGCGATGTAGGCAGGGTAGCCACCCCTACAGACTTTTGCAATTTCTCACCGCAAGCAGCCAGACGACAAAAAATCCCGAGCCAGTGAGGGTTCGGGCCTTGTCGGGGTAGCTTGTATTGAGGGCCTACTTGCGTGTCGGCGGCAAATCGGTACAACTGCCGTGCGCCACTTCGGCTGCCATGCCGATCGATTCACCCAGTGTCGGGTGCGCATGAATGGTCTTGCCGATGTCCACCGCGTCAGCGCCCATCTCGATGGCCAGCGCAATTTCGCCGATCATGTCGCCAGCGTGCGTGCCGACCATGCCACCGCCCAGAATCTTGCCGTGACCGTGCGCCTCAGGTGAGTCATCAAACAGCAGCTTGGTAACGCCTTCATCGCGGCCATTGGCAATGGCACGACCGGAAGCGCTCCATGGGAACAAGCCCTTTCTGACCTTGATGCCCTGTGCCTTGGCCTGGTCTTCGGTCAGACCGACCCATGCCACTTCAGGGTCGGTGTAGGCCACGCTCGGTATGACACGGGCGTTGAAGGCGGCGCTGGCCAATTCCTTGTTGCCCTGCAGTTCACCGGCAATCACTTCGGCCGCCACATGGGCTTCATGCACCGCCTTGTGCGCCAGCATCGGCTGGCCGACGATGTCGCCAATGGCGAAGATGTGCGCCACGTTGGTACGCATCTGGATATCGACATTGATGAAGCCACGATCCGTCACGGCGACACCGGCCTTGTCGGCAGCGATCTTCTTGCCGTTGGGTGTGCGCCCAACCGCTTGCAGCACCAGATCGTAGGTCTGGGGTGCCGGTGCCGTGCCACCTTGCTGTGCCGCGGCAAACGTCACCTCAATGCCTTCCGGTGTAGCCTTGGCACCGACCGTTTTCGTCTTCAGCATGATGTTGTCAAAGCGCGGGGCGTTCATCTTTTGCCAGATCTTGACCAAGTCGCGATCGGCCCCTTGCATCAGGCCGTCCAACATTTCGACTACATCCAGCCGCGCACCGAGAGTGCTGTACACGGTGCCCATTTCCAGACCGATGATGCCGCCACCCAGAATCAGCATGCGCTTGGGAACGCTGGTCAAGGCCAACGCGCCGGTGCTGTCCACCACACGTGGATCATCGGGCATAAACGGCAGGCGCACGGCCTGACTGCCAGCGGCGATGATGCACCTCTTGAAGGCGATGGTTTGCGTCTTGCCGGTTTTCTCCTGGGCCGCACCGGTGGTCTCTTCCACCTGCACGTGGTTAGCGCCGACGAAGGCGCCATAGCCGCGTACCACCGTCACCTTGCGCATCTTGGCCATGGCTGCCAGGCCACCGGTGAGCTTGGTGACGACTTTTTCCTTGTGGCCACGCAGCTTGTCGATGTCCAGTGTGAGCGCGCCATAGTCCACGCCCACTGCAGCCAGGTGTGACACTTCGTCCATCACCGCGGCCACGTGCAACAGTGCCTTGCTGGGGATGCAACCGACGTTCAGGCAGACACCACCTAGCTGCGCATAGCGCTCAACCAGAATGACTTTCAGGCCCAGGTCGGCGGCGCGAAATGCCGCGGAATAGCCACCAGGCCCGGCGCCCAGCACCAACAGGTCGCAGTCCAGGTCAACCGTGCCGGTAAAGCTGGCGGCGGCAGGCGCAGGTGTGCTGGCCACGGCCGTTGGTACTGTACCCGGCGCTTTCGAGCCCTCCACTTGGAAAGGGGAAGGTTGGGAAGGGGTTGAGCCAGCTTGTACCGAGGGTTCAGCAGTCGCGCTGCTTTCAAGCAGCAAGACCAAAGAACCCTCTTTCACTTTGTCGCCCAGCTTGACCTTGAGTTCTTTCACCACGCCGCCGTGGCTGGAGGGAATTTCCATGGAGGCTTTATCGCTCTCCACGGTGATCAGGCTTTGATCCGGTTTGACGTTGTCGCCGACTTTGACCATGAGTTCGATGACCGTCACTTCCGCGAAGTCGCCAATGTCGGGGACTTTGATGTCGATGGATGCCATGTTGTTTCTCTTTATTGTTTTGCTTACAAAAGCACCCGGCGGAAATCACCCAGTATCTGACCCAGATAGACGTTAAAGCGTGCAGCGGCAGCGCCGTCAATCACGCGGTGGTCCCAGCTCAGTGACAGCGGCAACATCAAGCGCGGCTGGAACGCCTTGCCGTCCCACACCGGCTCGATGGTGGACTTGCAGACACCCAGAATCGCTACCTCGGGCGCATTGATGATGGGCGTGAAATAGCGCCCGCCAATGCCTCCCAGACTCGAGATGGTGAAGCCGGCGCCCGACATCTCGGCCGGACTGAGTTTGCCGTCACGCGCCTTTTTCGCCAGCTCGCTCATCTCTTGCGAGATCTGGAAGATGCCTTTCTTGTCAGCGTCCTTGATCACCGGCACCATCAAGCCATTGGGGGTGTCGGCGGCAAAGCCGATGTGGAAATACTGCTTGAGCACCAGCTGATCGCCGTCGATGCTGGCGTTGAATTCGGGGAACTTCTTGAGTGCCGCGACACAGGCCTTGATCAAGAAGGCCAGCATGGTGACCTTGATTCCGCTCTTCTCATTTTCCTTGTTGGTCGAAACACGGAACGCCTCCAGGTCGGTGATGTCGCAATCGTCATGGTTGGTGACGTGCGGGATCATGACCCAGTTACGGTGCAGGTTGGCAGCGCTGATTTTCTTGATGCGGGAGCGATCTTTACGCTCGACCGGGCCGAACTTGGTGAAGTCGACCGTGGGCCACGGAATCAATCCCAGGCCGGCGCCGTCGGTGGTCGCGGCGGCGGCGCTTTTGATCTGGGTAGCGGCAGCCAGGGTTTGCACCGCTCCGCTCATGACAGAGCGGGTGAAGGCTTGAACATCGGTGTCGGTAATGCGACCTTTCAGACCGGTGCCCTTGACTTCATTCAAGGGGACACCGAGTTCGCGGGCGAATTTGCGCACCGAGGGTGAGGCATGCGGCAGTTGACCTTGTGGCGCGCTGGGGTTGTGCGCTGGCACGGCCAGTGCGGTGCTTTCTGGTGCAGCGGCGACAGCTGACGGCGCCGCCGAGTTGCCAGTGAGGGCTGCCGCAGGCAGGGCCGAAGCGTGCACAGCGGTCACTGGCCCAGCCGGTGTCACGCCGTCCAGAATCGCCAGCAAATCACCTACGTTGACCTTGTCACCAACCTTGACCTTGAGTTCCTTGAGCACACCGGCGCTGCTGGAGGGAATCTCCATGGCCGCCTTGTCAGATTCGACAGTGATCAGGGACTGTTCGAGTCGAATGTTGTCACCCAGCTTGACCATGATCTCGATCACCGCCACGTCCTTGAAGTCGCCAATGTCGGGGACGCGAATTTCCACTGGGCCGGCGCTTGCAACCGGGTTCGCATTCGCTGCGGGACTGCTCGCTGGTGAGGCAACCAGAGCCGGAGCGGCAACCGCCGGGGTTGGTGTTGGCGCTGCGGCTTCACCCGCCACTTCCAGCATCAGCACCAGAGAGCCCTCTTTGACTTTGTCGCCCAGCGCGACGCACAGTTCCTTGACAACACCGCCGTGGCTGGACGGGATTTCCATCGAAGCCTTGTCGGACTCGACCGTGATCAGCGACTGGTCGGCCTTGACCGTGTCACCAGGTTTGACCATCAGCTCGATTACCGTCACCTCAGCGAAGTCACCAATATCAGGCACTTTGATTTCTATTAAAGACATGCGTGTCTCCTTGTTCTTGTTTTGGAGGCGTTCAGGCGTACAGCGGATTGACCTTGTCGGCCTGAATTTCATACAGATAGATGGCTTCGGCCACCTTGTCGACCGGTACCGCACCCTCTTCGCTCAAGGCTTTCAGCGCGGCGACGACGATGTAGTGGCGATTGACTTCGAAATGCTCGCGCAGTTTGGATCTGAAATCGCTGCGGCCAAAACCGTCGGTGCCCAGCACTTTGTAGGTCCGACCTTTGGGAATGAACGGACGAATCTGCTCGGCATAAGCCTTCAGGTAGTCGGTCGACGCCACCACCGGGCCGTTGTGATCTTCGAGTTGCCGCCCGACGAATGACACGCTTTGCAGACCGCTCGGGTGCAGCAGGTTGAAACGCTCGCAGTCCTGACCATCACGCGCCAGCTCGTTAAAACTCGGGCAACTCCAGACATTGGCTGACACACCCCAGTCTTTAGCCAGCAGCTCCTGCGCCGCAATCGATTCGCGCAGGATGGTGCCGGAGCCGAGCAACTGCACGCGCGGTGCGTCGGTGCCATTCACCTGCCGGTTGGCGCCTTCTTTGCAAAGGTACATGCCCTTGATGATTTGCTCTTCGGTGCCGGCGGTCAGACCGGGCATGGCGTAGTTTTCGTTGAGCAGCGTGATGTAGTAGTAAACGTTGTCCTGACGTTCCACCATGCGCTTGAGGCCATGATGCAGGATGACACCAACCTCATGCGCAAACGTCGGGTCGTAGCTGATGCAGTTGGGAATGGTGCCAGCCAGAATGTGGCTGTGACCGTCTTCGTGTTGCAAGCCTTCGCCGTTGAGTGTGGTGCGCCCAGAGGTGCCGCCCAGCAGGAAACCGCGCGCCTGCATATCTCCGGCCGCCCAGGCCAGGTCGCCAATGCGCTGAAAGCCAAACATCGAGTAGTAGACGTAGAACGGCACCATGATGCGGTTATTGGTGCTGTAGCTGGTGGCCGCGGCAATCCAACTGGCCATACCACCGGCTTCGTTGATGCCTTCCTGCAAAATCTGCCCGGCCTTGTCTTCGCGGTAGTACATCACCTGGTCTTTGTCGACCGGCGTGTATTTCTGGCCCTCAGGGTTGTAAATACCGATCTGCCGGAACAACCCTTCCATGCCGAAAGTGCGCGCCTCGTCGACCAGAATCGGCACCACGCGTGGACCCAACGCCTGGTCGCGCAGCAATGTGGTCAGAAAGCGCACATAGGCTTGCGTGGTCGAAATTTCCCGGCCCTCAGCGGTAGGTTCCATGACCGACTTGAAGGTCTCCAATGAAGGCACGGTAAATTGCTCATCAGCCTTGGTCCGGCGATGCGGCAGATAGCCACCCAGCGCCTTGCGCCGCTCGTGCAGGTAACGCATCTCGGGGGTGTCGTCGGCCGGCTTGTAAAACGGAATGTCGGCGATCTGACTGTCGGGCACCGGGATGTTGAAGCGATCGCGAAAAATCTTGATGTCGTTGTCAGTCAGCTTCTTGGTCTGGTGCACGTTGTTCTTGCCCTCACCGCTCTTGCCCATGCCAAAACCCTTGACGGTCTTGATCAACAGCACGGTGGGTTGACCAACATGCTTGACGGCAGCGTGGTAGGCGGCATAGACTTTTTGCGGGTCGTGACCACCACGGCGCAAGGCCCAGATGTCGTCATCGCTCATCCTGGCCACCATCTCGGCGGTTTTCGGGTCACGGCCAAAGAAGTGCTTGCGCACATACGCGCCATCATTGGCTTTGAACGACTGATAGTCGCCGTCCAGCGTGTCCATCATCAGCTTACGCAAGGCGCCTTCCTTGTCGCGCGCCAGCAAGGGGTCCCACTCACTGCCCCACAGCAGCTTGATGACATTCCAGCCAGCACCCCTAAATTCACCCTCAAGTTCCTGAATGATTTTGCCGTTGCCGCGCACCGGACCGTCGAGCCGCTGCAAATTGCAGTTGATGACAAAGATCAGGTTATCCAGCTTTTCGCGTGCCGCCAGACCAATGGCACCGCGGCTTTCGACCTCGTCCATTTCGCCGTCACCACAAAAGACCCAGACTTTGCGGTTCCCGGTGTCGGCAATGCCACGCGCATGCAGGTACTTCAAAAAGCGCGCCTGGTAAATCGCCATCAGCGGGCCCAGGCCCATCGACACAGTGGGGAATTGCCAGAACTCGGGCATCAGCTTGGGGTGCGGGTAGCTCGACAGCCCCTTGCCGCCCACCTCTTGACGGAAGTTGAGCAACTGCTCTTCCGTCAGGCGCCCTTCCATATAAGCCCTGGCATAAACACCAGGTGCCACGTGACCCTGAATATAGAGGCAGTCGCCACCGTGGTTTTCACTCTCTGCGTGCCAGAAATGATTGAAGCCGGCGCCAAACATGTGAGCCAGCGATGCGAACGATCCGATGTGACCGCCCAGATCGCCACCGTCCGCAGGATAGTGGCGATTAGCTTTGACCACCATGGCCATCGCGTTCCAGCGCATGTAGGCACGCAAACGTTCCTCGATTTCAATGTTTCCGGGACAGCGCTCTTCGTCGTCAACGCCGATCGTATTGACGTAGCCGGTGTTGGCCGAAAATGGCATGTCGATGCTGCTTTGGCGCGCATGCTCAAGCAACTTTTCCAGCAGGAAATGTGCGCGCTGAGGACCCTCGCTCTGAATCACCGCGGACAGTGCATCGGTCCACTCGCGGGTTTCCTGACTGTCGACGTCATGTGCGACGGAACCGGCTGAATTCTCGGGAAAAACTGACATACTTGTCTCCTGCATTTTTATGACTGACTGACGATTTTTAACACCATCCCTAAATTTTCTCATATTTATTAGGATATTTCAAATTGTGCATCTTTGTTTCATATTAAGAAATATTTGTAACGGCATGGTCAGGTCTTTCACTTTCTACAGGCAAGCGGTCACTTACACTTGACGCCATGCGCGTGCTCCGCCAAATTTCCCTTGCAAACTACCTGAAACTGCCGATGCTTGTCAGCTTGCAATCCTGGTGGCGACGCTTGACACCACAACGTCAGGACCGGTTTTCTGCACTCGCCCCGCTGGCTGCCGTGCTACTTTTTTTGGCCGCAATTGTGGCGGCATTTGCCTACTTGCGCTTCGAGGAAATTGATCGGGAACTGGAGGCGGTCAAGCGTGACGTGGAATACACACAGCAACGTCTTCGGCTGCGCCTGCTGGAACGACAGGAGCAATTCATGCGCGTCGCCCGCGAGATGTCGGCTCGCGAGCTCGATGCTGAAGACTTCGAAAAACGGGCAGAGCTGCTCATCAATCGCTACCCTGAAATGCAAGGGCTGAGCTGGATCGATGACCGCCGGCGCATCATCGCCAGCGTGGGTACTGCGAACCTGCCGACCCAGCTAGCCAGAGCTGTCGGCAGCACCCTCAAGCTGGGCGATACCGAAAACACTTACACACTGGCGCGTGAACTGCAGCAGCCGGTCTACGCCCAACGGGCCGCAACATCGGACATGCCGGCAACCCTGCAACTGCACATTCCGTTAAGCGACCGGGCCCGTTTTTCTGGTGTTCTGCTGGCCGAGTATTCGGTTGACGGGTTGTATCGCTATGGCGTGCCAGCCGAGGTCTCGGCGCGCTACGCGGTTTCACTGCACGATGCCAAGGGCGCCTTGCTGGCCGGCGTGAACATTGCGCCGCGCGGCACCGGCAATCGCCTGTTGCCTTGGGATGATCCGGTCAACGCCTACGAAGTTCCGGTGTCGCCAGTTGGAAACGGCCTGCTGATACGAGCCCAGGCCTACCGAACCTCGATGGGCTTGATCGGTCGCGGACTGTTCTGGCTGGTAATTGCCCTGAGCACCATGACGGCCTGGATGTTGCTCGCCAACTGGCGCCACACGCGCAGCCGATTGCAGGCCCAGCAGGCACTGGTCACCGAAACGGTGTTCCGCCGCGCTATGGAGAATTCCTTGTTGACCGGCATGCGGGCACTTGATCTGCAAGGACGCATCACTTTCGTCAACGCCGCTTTTTGCCAGATGACGGGCTGGACCGAAGCCGACCTGGTGGGACAAACCGCACCGTTCCCTTACTGGCCGGAGGCCGATCATGAATTGCTGACGCTTAGACTGGAAGAGGAACTGGCCGGTAAAATCCTGCCGGACGGCATCCAGTTGCGTATCATGCGCCGCGACGGTACCTTGTTTTACGCCCGCTTGTATGTCTCGCCGTTGATAGACGCGCGCGGCACGCAAACCGGCTGGATGACGTCGATGGTCGACATTTCCGAACCGAACCGGATTCGAGAGCAATTGTCGGCGTCGCATGAACGCTTCACTACCGTGCTGGAAGCGCTCGATGCCTCGATCTCGGTGGCGCCGCTGGGCAGTGACGAACTGCTGTTTGCCAACAAGCTGTACCGACTCTGGTTTGGCACACAAGCTGGTGGCCATCTGGCGCTGGTGGCACAGGCTGGCGTGCCGGTGATACCACCCAGTGACGAATCGCTGGACGACGTGGACGCATTCGCTGGTCTGCCGACCAGCTTGTTGCCTGATAGCGAGGCTGAAAGTGCCGAGATTTATCTCGACCCCTTGGGCAAATGGCTGGAGGTTCGGACCCGCTATCTAAGTTGGGTCGATGGTCGACTGGCACAGATGGTGATTGCCACCGACATCACGGCCCGCCGTATTGCCGAGAAACAATCCGCTGCGCAAACCGAGCGCGCGCAGACCGCCAGCCGTTTGATCACGATGGGTGAAATGGCTTCCAGCGTAGCGCACGAGCTGAACCAGCCACTGACCGCCATCAACAACTACTGCCACGGCATGGTGTCGCGCATCAAATCGCAGCAAATCAGCGAGGAGGACCTGCTGGGTGCGCTGGAAAAGACCGCCAGGCAGGCGCAGCGAGCCGGCCAGATCATTCAGCGCATTCGCTCCTTCGTGAAGCGCAGCGAGCCCAACCGCAGTTTGTCGAACATCTCCGATATGGTGGACGAGGCACTGGAACTGGCCGAAATTGAAATGCGCCGCCGCAATGTGCGGCTGACCCACTATGTTGCGCCGCGCATGCCGACACTGTTGGTAGACCCGATTCTGATCGAGCAAGTGCTGGTCAATCTACTCAAAAATGCGGCTGAGTCGATTGACTCAGCACAACGGCCGACGGCGCAGAGAAGCGTCAAATTGCGGGTGACGCCGACCCAGGTGAATGACAAAGCGGTAGTGGAATTCACCGTCATCGACTCGGGCAAAGGGCTGGCACCCGAAGTCATGGCGCGCATCTATGAAGCCTTCTATTCCACCAAGGCTGATGGTATGGGTATCGGCCTGAGTCTGTGCCGCTCGATCGTCGAATCGCACCTGGGTCGGATGAAAGCGGAGAACCTCTACAATGGTGCCGAGGTAGGCGGGTGCTGTTTTTCCTTCTGGCTCCCCTTGCCAGAATCCAATCAGCTAGGCACACAACCGGCCGCACTGACAACCAAGGACTCCCGGTAAATCCAGGATAAAGCATGAGTTTGATACCAAAAAAAGGTACCGTGTATGTGGTCGACGACGACGAAGCGGTGCGCGACTCACTCCAATGGCTACTCGAGGGCAAAGATTACCGCGTTCGGTGCTTCGATTCTGCCGAGTCCTTTTTAAGTCGCTACGACGCACGCGAGGTGGCTTGTCTGATTGTTGACATCCGCATGAGCGGCATGACCGGTCTTGAGCTGCAAAGCCTGCTGCTGGAGAGCCACTCGCCGCTGCCCATTGTTTTCATCACCGGACACGGCGACGTGCCGATGGCCGTGGCCACCATGAAAAAAGGTGCCATGGACTTCATTCAAAAGCCCTTCAAGGAAGATCAGTTGGTGCTGTTGGTGGAACGCATGCTGGACCAGGCCAAAGACTCTTTTGCCGAACACCAAAGCGCGGCCAGCCGCGGCGCGCTGATGGCCCGGCTGACACTGCGCGAGTCGCAGGTGCTGGAGCGCATCGTGGCCGGGCGACTCAACAAACAGATTGCTGACGACCTGGGCATAAGCATCAAAACGGTGGAAGCGCACCGCGCCAACATCATGGAAAAACTCGATGCCAATACCGTCGCCGACCTGCTGAAAATTGCTTTGGGACAATCCACCACCAAGGCTTGATGCCAGCCCGTCCGTTGCGCACCGTGCTGGTTCGCAATTTCTTGTATTCATAGCATTCATGCCCGCCCAACCAGGATCAGCGGGTTTTTCAACTTATGGAACGGTAATCATGACGACTCGACAATTGGGCCAGATCATCGATGGAATTGCGCTTTCTGCCAAGCTGCGCAGCGACGTCAGCCAACGCGTGCTGGCACTTCAGGCAGGCGGAGTGACGCCCGGATTGGCCGTCATTTTGGTCGGTGAAGATCCGGCCAGCGCCGTCTATGTGCGCAACAAGGTGAAAGCCTGTTCCGATACCGGCGTGCGCTCGGTGTTCGAGAAATACGACGCCGATCTGTCGCAAGCCGATCTGCTGCAACGCATCGCCGAACTCAACGCCGACCCCGCGGTGCACGGCATTCTGGTCCAGATGCCGCTGCCCAAGCAGATCGACCCACACCAGGTCATTGCAGCCATTTCGACTTCGAAAGATGTGGACGGCTATGCCACCTTGAGCGCCGGCGAATTGATGACCGGTGCACCTGGCTTTAGGCCCTGCACGCCCTACGGTTGCATGAAACTCATTGAGAGCACCGGCATCGACTTGCGCGGCAAGCATGCAGTGGTTATCGGTCGCAGCAACACGGTTGGCAAGCCAATGGCGCTGTTGCTGTTGCAGGCCAACGCCACTGTCACCATTTGCCACAGCGCCACCTCCGATATTGGCCACCACACGCGCCAGGCCGACGTCATCGTGGCAGCGGTGGGCCGGCGCAATGTATTGACGGCCGACATGGTCAAACCCGGCGCCATCGTGATCGACGTCGGCATGAACCGCAACCCTGAAGGCAAGCTGTGTGGTGACGTCGACTTTGTCGGCGTGCGCGAACTTGCCAGCTTCATTACCCCGGTGCCCGGTGGGGTTGGTCCGATGACGATTACGATGCTGCTGGTCAACACACTTGAAGCAGCGGAACGCGCCGCAACCTAGACTCCCATGAACAATCCATTGCTCTCCTTTGACGATCTGCCGCTTTTTGACCAGATCAAACCGGGCGACATTGCCCCCGCCATCGAGCACTTGCTGACCAACGCGAATGCCGCGCTGGAAGCCGTCACAGCACCGGCTTTCCCGGCGCGCTGGCACGACATCGCGGGTGTGCTGGACGTCGCCACCGAAAAGCTGAACCGCGCCTGGGGCGCCGTGAGCCACCTCAATAGCGTGGCCGACACACCCGAACTGCGTGCCGCCTACAACGAGGCACTGCCCAAAGTCACCGAGTTTTCCACCCGACTGGGATCAGACGAGCGCCTGTATGAGAAATACAAGGCGATTGGCGTGACCACACTGAACACTGAGCAGCGTCAAGCCTGTCTC
>Ga0194060_10000158_pt1 | contig 48321 bp, 44 predicted proteins | sample SepL225m_MetaG_FD_163427 | JGI IMG/M metagenome (GOLD analysis project Ga0194060, IMG submission 163427) | Anoxic zone freshwater microbial communities from boreal shield lake in IISD Experimental Lakes Area, Ontario, Canada - Sep2016-L222-5m | ecosystem: Environmental > Aquatic > Freshwater >...
AGAGTGGATGGAAATATATAAAAGGTTGGTGCATTGGGAACTTGAAATGGAAAAAAGTGATAGTCCTGAAATGCAAGAAATTTTTAATTCTCAAAAACAAGAAGCCAATACAGAGTTCTTTAAATTTATCAGTAGAAATTATGCGAATTGGGTAAAACCTACATCAAGTGATGCGCCCATTATGAGCAATCATTTATTGCAGTTTAAAGTGTTGCCACATACAGAACAAGGTGCGCCAGTTTTTTTTATTTTAATAGATAATTTAAGATTCGATCAATGGAAAGCCATAGAGCCATTGTTTGCAGAGAACTTTAGAATTTTAGAAGAAGAATCTTTTTATTCGATATTGCCTACTGCCACGCAATACTGTCGCAATGCGATTTTTGCAGGATTAATGCCGGTAGAAATTGAAAAACAATTTCCTGGTCAATGGAAAAACGACGAAGAAGAAGGTGGAAAAAATTTGTTTGAAGAAACCTTTTTTAAAGCCCAATTAAAGCGTTTAAAAAAAGACCATCTGCGTACGAGTTATCATAAAATTGTGAATCACCAAGATGGGCAACAACTAGTAAATAATATTCATAATTTATTGCAAAACGACTTGAATGTGATTGTCTATAATTTTGTTGATATGCTAAGCCATGCTAGAACAGAAATGGAAGTATTAAAAGAATTAGCAAGTGACGAAATTAGTTATAGAAGTATTACCCGAAGTTGGTTTGAGCATAGTCCATTGAATCAAGCATTGAAAAAAATTGCAGACAAAGGTGTTAAATTAATTTTAGCTACCGACCATGGAAGTGTGCGCGTAAATACACCACATAAAGTAATTGGCGACAAACAAACTACTACCAATTTGCGCTACAAACATGGTAGAAATTTAAACTTCGAACCAAAAGATGTACTGGCATTTAAAGATCCAAAAGAAGCGGGCCTTCCTATTCCCACTATTAATTCAAGTTTTATTTTTGCAAAGGAAGACGGGTTCCTATGTTATCCTAATAATTACAATCACTACGTTAATTACTATAAAAACACGTTTCAGCATGGCGGCATCAGTCTAGAAGAAATGATTATACCTGTTATTAAAATGGAGAGTAAATAAAATTCAGGTCATTGCATTAAAGAAGATATCCTTATCGTGTGGATAAATGAAAAGGGTTCTGTGTTGCCACAGTATTAAATTTGAGGTACTAATCAGTCATAATTAGAAGGAAGGACACATATTTATGAAGTACACCCAGTCAAGCGTTGATAAATTAGAAGACATTTTAGGCGAATCTGCTTATGTAGTTCGATATGAGCGTGGCACATTTCAAAGTGGCTGGTGTTTGTTGGAGGCAAGAAAAGTGGTGGTTTTAAATAAGTTTTTAAATACAGAAGGCCGAATCAATACCTTAATAGACCTGATTCCCCAATTAAATATCAGTTACGACAAACTAACACTAGAATCACAGAAATTATATGATTCTCTAGTAAAGAATGCAGCACTAGCATTAACAGCCGAGCCTATAAATTTAATTTAGTTCGATAAGTTCTTCCACAATATGGTTTAGATTTGAATTGTGGCAAATACCTCCATTAAAATACAGTTATTAGGAACAGGCACTAGCACAGGTATCCCTATGATTGGGTGCAATTGCCAAGTCTGTAGATCTATTAATCCCAAAGACAATCGATTGCGCAGTAGTATTCTTGTGCAATCTGCCACTACTACTTTGGTAGTTGATACCACCCCAGATTTTAGGTATCAAATGCTTCGAACCAATACCAAACATTTAGATGCTGTTGTGTACACCCATCCTCATAAAGACCATATGGCTGGCCTAGATGATATTCGAGCTTTTAATTTTTTCAGCCAAAAACCCATGGATATTTATGCCAATTCACTAACAGAAGAGGCGGTTAGACGCGATTTTTATTATGCTTTTACCGAAACAAAATATCCTGGAGTTCCCGAATTAAACCTAATTACTATTGATGAAACACCTTTTTTTATAGGAGATATATCAGTTCAGCCCATTTTAGTCTATCACCATAAAATGCCAGTTTATGGGTATCGTTTTGGGGATTTTACTTATATCACAGATGCTAATAGAATTGAACCTGATCAATTAGAAAAAATAAGGGGCTCAAAAGTGTTGGTATTAAATGCGCTTCGAAAAGAAGCCCATATTTCACATTTCACTTTGCAAGACGCTGTAGATTTAGCAATGGAATTAGCCATTCCAGAAGTGTATTTTACCCATATTAGTCACCAGTTAGGATTAAATGACTTAATTAATCAAGAATTACCACCCCATATAAAACTGGCATTTGATGGCCAGGTTATTAGTTTGTAGCTCCTTTTTATTCACCAATAAAAAGGATATATGTATCAATTTTTTAAAGCGTACTTCCACTTTAATAGTCGGGAGCGAATAGCTATTGTTTTATTAATTTGTTTGATGGTGTTGTTTTGGGTATTGCCCAGTTATTACCCCAAGCAGCAACTTAATCCAATTGAGGTAGTCAAGAGTAATGTAATTAGTAGTCAAGTTATTAAAGCCGATTCGTTTAGACCTGTTAAAACGAATCAACAAGTGCAGCAACCGTTGATTAGTCAATTAAAAGCAAGCCTTTTTTATTTTGACCCAAACAAACTCGATGCCTCCGGATGGGAAAAGCTTGGATTGCGCAAAAAACTCATACAAACCATCTTAAACTATCGTTCCAAAGGGGGTAAATTTCGGCAGCCAGCAGATTTAAGTAAAATATGGGGAATGCAACAAGTTGAAGCAGACCGTTTGATACCCTATGTAAATATTGAAAAGGATGTTTCTGTAGAACGCAAAAATTCCCCAAATGCAATTACCAATCAAAAACTAGTTGCGGAGCCTAAAATCATAGACATTAATTTGGCGACTATTGCCGATTGGCAAATTTTACCAGGAATGACGCTGCCACTAGCGGCAAGAATTGTAAATTTTCGGGATAAGATTGGCGGATTTAAACGCTTAGATCAAGTAAAAAAAACCTATGGGCTATCAGATTCAGTGTTCTTGTTAATTAGCCCTTTTTTACAAATAGAAAAAATACCAGACGAACTTATTAATATCAATACGGCTTCTGTTGCAATACTTCAGAAATGCAAATTTATTTCTGCTGAAATAGCCAAAGCTATTGTTGTTTACAGAAATGCGTATGGGCCTTTTTTGGAACTGGATGATTTAAAAAAAATCATTTTTATTTCTAGTGAGCAATTAGAAAAAATGAAACCGTTTATAATTATTAAGTAAAAAATGGTAAATAGTTAAACATAAATTATATAAATTCTTTGTTTTCTATAGCTAAATCGTTTAAATCATTTTTTAAAAAATCTAATAGTATAAACCCATTATCTTAGCAAATTAGCAAACGAAAATTGATGCGACCCCTAAAGTTAATTATAGTATTTTCTATACTATGCCCTCTATTCATTTTTGCTCAAAAAAGCGAGTCTGTTGATGCAGACCAGAAGGCTGTTTTCCATACCGTAGACTCTCTAAATCAGTTGGCATTTGACTTAAAAAGTTCTAATATAGCAAAAGCTTTAAATGACTTATCAATTGCAAAAAGGCTTGCTGAGGAACATAATTATCATAATGGACTTTCCGATGCCCTTTATAATGAAGCAGGCGTATTTCAACAAAATGGTTTCAACAAACGTGCAAGACTGATTTATGAAATTGCACTTGAAAATAGTAGGGAATTTGCAGACACCATTAATATTTCAAGAATCAATCAGCAAATTGCTAAGTCTTATGTAGCGGAAGGCAAATACGACGAAGCAATTAAATTGTATGATGAGTCAATGCAAATCAGTTCAAAACAAGGCCCCCCAAAGCAAATAGCCAATATAAAAAATAGTCTCGGCTTATTGGAGTTAAAGCGCAATGATTTGCAAAAAGCAGAATTACTATTTAAAGAAGCCTTACAATTAAGTTTAGAAATAAAATTTGAATATGGGCAAAAGAAAGCTTTTTATAATCTTGGTTTATTAGCCAAAGCAAAAAATGATACCGCAACTGCCCGCTTGTATTTTAATAATTCCTACTTACTTGATCTTTTACGTAATGACTATTATGGAATGTCATTAAACCAATTAGAATTAACAAATCTTTTAATTAACCAACAGAAAAATAGCGAGGCTATTTTAATGGCAAAGCAAGGTTATGCAAATGCCATCAAAGTTTTTGCTTATACTGAATTAAGAAGATTTGCAACTATTCTTATTAATCAGTACCAGAAAAAAAATGAGTCAAATAATATATTGGCTTGGCAAGACAGTTTAATTAATGTACTGAGTTTGCAAAATGACAATGATGCTGCATTTGCTAATAATTATATTGAAATAGTAAAAGACAAAGAAGCCATAAAAGAAGCTGCAAAATCTCAAATGGCCACAGCAAATAAAAAAGCCAAAAGTCAATTTTTGATTATTATTTCAGTGACTTTACTAGTATTGGTTTTAGCGTTTTTAGTGGTCACAACTTTTATGAGTTATCGGAAGCAAAAAGTGTTAACTGAAAAACTTCGAATACAAAACAGTACAATTGAAGAAAATGCAGAATCACTAGAAGTCTTAAACAAAGTAATTAATCATAAAAATGATTTACTAGAAGACGATAATCGAACCAAAGACAAATTGCTTACGATTATTTCACACGATTTACGCAACCCAATTACCAATACCCAAACCATACTTTCTTTAATTAATAAAGGCACATTGGCAGGTGATGAGTCTAAGTTATTATTAAAGCAATTAGAAATACAATATGCAACAACTACCGGTTTGTTAGATAATTTATTAAGTTGGTTAAAAAGTCAAATAACGGGTAAGGATATAGAAATGACTGATATAAAAGTCTATGAACTAATTAACGGTTTGCACTTAGAACAAAAATTATCAATAGTAAACAAGCAGATAGAATTTATTAATAATATTTCTGACGATGCTACTATTCATGCTGAGAAGGATATGATTAAAATTGTTTTTAGAAATCTTATAACAAATGCCATAAAATTCACACCGCAAAATGGTACTATTGAAGTGTTGTTTGTTACAGATGATGATTCTGATTATATTACAGTAAAAGATTCTGGAATAGGCATGAGTGATGATATTTTGAATAAGGTTAACGCTCAAAAATATTTCACACGCAACGGTACTGCACAAGAAAAAGGTAGTGGGTTTGGTTTAATACTTTGTAGAGACCTTATTACAAAACAAGGGGGCATCTTAACTATACAAAGTGAAAAAGGAGAGGGCAGTGAATTTACAGTAAAACTACCTTTGTAAAATTTGCTAATTGAATTAGTCTTCTTTACTTCCAGCAGAAAAAATTTGATCTACCGCACCACCCAACATAGGAAATTTTTCTTTTACAAAAGAAGCAATAGTAGTAACTGCTTTTTGTGCTTGATCGGCATTTAAATCTGCTTCTTTAATTAGGCGTTCAATGAGTTCGTTCATGTGTTTATTATTTAAGAATGTAGCCTTTTATTAAGCCACTTTCAAGGTACTCATTTTGCTTTTACTAAACATGCTTTCTGCATATTCAAGTGTAACAATTAATTCTTTTGTATCGGTGCCTGGTAATTCAAACATGGCATCAGTTAAAATGCTTTCACAAATGCTTCTTAATCCGCGTGCGCCCAATTTGTATTCTAAAGCTTTTGTAACCATAAAGTCTAAAACAGGCTCTTCAATCACCAATTTAATTTCTTCTAATTCAAACAAACGAGTGTACTGTTTAATCAATGCATTCTTAGGTATGGTTAAAATACTTCTTAGTGTTTCTTTGTCGAGTGGTTCAAGATGTGTTACAACAGGCAAGCGACCCAATAATTCAGGTATCAAACCAAAACTTTTTAAGTCTGTGGCATTAATAAACTGAAGCAAGTTTTTGCGTTGGTGTTCTTGCTCATCTTTATTTACACTAAATCCAATGGCATTGGTATTAATGCGTCGGGCAATTACTTTATCAATACCATCAAAAGCACCTCCACAGATAAACAAGATGTTTTTGGTATCAACTTTTATCATTTTCTGGTCTGGGTGTTTACGACCGCCTTGCGGTGGCACCAACACTTCCGTACCTTCTAACATTTTTAATAGGCCTTGTTGCACACCTTCGCCACTTACGTCTCTTGTAATGGAAGGATTGTCTCCTTTGCGCGCTATCTTATCTATTTCATCAACATAAACAATACCTCTTTCAGCAGCAGCTGTATCGTAATTACAGTTTTGTAATAAACGGGTAAGCATACTTTCAACGTCTTCTCCTACATAGCCTGCTTCTGTAAATACTGTTGCATCAACAATAGCAAACGGTACATTCAATAAACGTGCAATTGATTTAGCTAGTAAGGTTTTACCTGTACCAGTTTCGCCAACCATAATGATATTGCTTTTTTCTATTTCAACATCATCGGTTTGTTGCTTTTGTACTATGCGTTTAAAGTGATTATAAACAGCAACAGATAATACTTTTTTAGCATCATCTTGTCCGATTACATATTCGTCTAAGAATTTTTTAATTTCTGCAGGGCGTCGAATATTCATTTTAAAATTCGAACTGCCAGTAGCACCAGCTTCGTTTTTAAGGCTTAGTTCTTGCACAATTATTTCTTGTGCATGTTCCACACAATTTTCACAAATATGCCCTTCTTGCCCAGCTATCAATATCTTCACCTCGTCACGACTTCTGCCGCAAAATGAACAATGTAAAACCTGTGTTTGCTTTGCCATAAAATTTAAATTTTTGCAAGAATATGGTCCACTATGCCATATGCAACTGCCTCTGTTCCATCCATCCAATAATCTCGGTCGAAATCGGCCATTACTTGGTCAACTGTTTTGCCGCAATTTTTTGCTAATATTTTTGCACCCAATTCTTTTGTTTTGCGAATTTGATTGGCATGAATTTCAATATCTGCAGAAGTTGCTTGAAAATAGCCACCCAAACTTGGTTGGTGAATCATTACTTCTCCATGCGGATAAATATATCTTTTGCCTTTTGTTCCTGCGCTTAATAGAATAGAACCCATGCTAGCAGCTAGTCCCATACAAATGGTACTTACTGGGCTTGAAATCATTTTCATGGTATCGTACATAACCATTCCGCTTGTAACAACGCCACCAGGACTATTAATGTAGAACTTGATTTCAGTTTTTGGTTTGTCGGCATCAAGCAATAACAACTTGCTTACAATATCACGTGCAGATTTGTCATCTACTTGACCCCATAAATAAACAGCTCTTTTTTCAAAGAAAAGTTTCTCCATTTTTTTCATCATAAACCCACCCATCGGCTCTTGCTTTTCTTCTTTTGGCTCCTCTGCTTCTTCGTCTTCCATCAAGTAAGGGTTGATGATATATTTTGATTGCATCATGGTTATATAATTTTTACTGGGTATTAATCTTTTTTTAATTTTCTAGGATTGGTTAACAATACTTCGTCTACCAAGCCGTATTCTTTGGCTTCAATTGCTTTCATCCAAAAATCACGATCGCAATCTGCAGCAACTACTTCAACTGATTTATGTGTATGCTCTGCAATTACTTCGTATAATTCAAACTTTAGTTTTTTAATTTCACGCGCGGTGATTTCAATATCAGTTGCTTGACCACCAATTGCACCAGATGGTTGGTGTAGCATAATTCTGCTATGTTTTAGTGCGGTTCTTTTTCCTTCTACACCTGCACACAATAAAACAGCACCCATACTAGCCGCAATACCGGTACAAATAGTTGCTACATCGGGGCTAATAAATTGCATGGTATCATAAATACCCAAACCAGCGTAAACACTTCCTCCTGGGCTATTAATATACATTTGAATATCACGTGTACGATCGGTACTTTCTAAAAAAAGCAATTGTGCTGTAACAATGTTTGCTACATAGTCATTAATGCCTTCGCCCAAAAAAATAATTCGGTCCATCATTAAACGGCTAAACACATCCATACTAGCTACATTCATTGGACGTTCTTCAATGATATATGGTGTAAGATTGGTAATACCGTGTTGCTTGTAATTGTGTAAGGTAGCACTGCTGATACCCCTATGTTTTACAGCGTATTCTTCAAATTCTTTTCCTAGGTTCATATGCGATTATTTTCTTATTGAAGGTAAGTATTTTGGCAGTTTTTTACAGGAGCCATTTTCAAATACTTAGTTTTTAACAGTTTCTGTAAAATTAATGGTGATGGTGGTGCAATTTTTCTGCAAAAGCTTCTGCTGTAATGGCTTCGTCTGTTGCTTTCACCTGCGTTTCTAACAAGGTAAATAGTTTATCGGCACTAATGCGATGGTAACTATCTTCCACAAATTTCTTGTCTTGCATCATGCGGTTGGCATAATCATCAACCCATTGTTGGTTATCGCCTAAAGCACCTAATTGGCCGCCCATATAACTGAACAATTGCATTTTTGCAAAATCACGAATATCTTCTGGTAAAACCTCTACTTTATTATCGATAACTAACTTGCTGCTAATTAAAGTCCATTTTAATTGGTTTAAAAAGCTAGGATATTCTGCTTCTGCTTCTGCCAATGTTTTTGGTTTTTCGCCACCTACTTGTAACCAACGCTTTAAAAAGCTTTCAGGAAATTCCATATTGGTATGGTCAATTAAGTGATGGTAAACTTGGTCGTGAATTTGGTTGCGTGCTTGCTGCGCAAAATGGGTTTCAATTTCAGCTTTAACTGCTGCTTTGAAATCTTCTTCGGTAGTGATTTCGTTATTAGGATATACGGTTGCAAAAAAACTTGCGTCTAAAGCGGCTTTTTCTACAAATCCAATTTTGGTAATAGTCATTTTGAAAGTTTTATCGGCAGATCCAGCTTCGTCTTTGTTTAAGCCTAGGTCAGATAAAACCACTTCTCTTTCTTTGTCTTCAAATGCTGTAGCCAAGTGTACGTCTACAATATCGTCTTTCTTTTTGCCAATTAATTGCGCCCTAAATCCTTCAGCAAAATATTTAATAAGCAAACTGTTTGCTTTGTTAATGCCATTCTCCAACATATTTCCATCAGCATCCAATTCTGTGAAAGTTACATTCAATACATGCTCTTCGGTGCTTGCTGTTTCTGGCTCGGTCATATTGCCATTACGTGTTTGTAATCTTTCAACTTCTTCTTGCACCATACTATCAGTCACCTCAATTTTGTAATTGGTTACATTGATTTTAGTAGTGTCTAATGTAAATTCTGGTTTCAAGCCAATCTCAAAAGAGAAATCAACATCGCCAGGATTATTCATGTCTAAACTGCTTCCTTCGTTTTCTAGTGGAAGTGGTTGTGCAAATATGTCTAATTGCTCTTTGCTTAAATAAGCATTGAGTTCTTTTTCTACAGTTTTAAGTACTTCTTCTTGAAAAACACCTTGTCCATGCATTTTCTTAACCAATCCAGCAGGAACCATTCCTTTACGAAACCCTGGGATATTAGCAGTTTTGGCATATTGCTTGAGATTCTTCTCGAAATTGCCATAATAATCTTCTTTACTCAACTTAACAGTGAGCTTATCATTCAGTAAGCCAATGTTTTCACGGTTGATACTTGCCATACTTGTTTTTTTAAAGTCTTGAAATTTGGGTTGCAAAGGTAAGGGTTTGCCCCAAAAGGGAGCCATAGATTCTTTGAAAGATGCGCTAAAAAAGTCTGGCAATTGTAAAAGGCGGCAATTTTAATAAAACAAAAGGCCCACCGAAGTGAGCCTTTGTATAACTAATTGTAAATCAGTTAGTGCGGATGACAGGGGTCGAACCTGCATGCCTCGCGGCGATAGATCCTAAGTCTATTGCGTCTGCCAATTTCGCCACATCCGCAATCCCGATTGCTTTTTGCAAAGCATCTAAGCCGGTAATCTTAGGAATTATTCCGGCTGAACGTGCGCAAAAGTAGGGGATTTGCTAGAAAAATACATTTCAGACTTGAATTAATTTATTTAATCACGTCTTGCTTGCTGATTACCAGAATATCGTCTACTATCGCCACCTCTAAAAGAGCGTCTTTCATTGCTTTGATAATGTCTTTGAACAGGCTTTTGTTTAACGGAAGGCGCAATATGTAAAGAAGTATTGGCCATTGCATAAGGGTGATCTGTTACAACGGGTACCGGTATTGAAATTAATTTCTGAATATCCCTTAAAAACTCTTTTTCTTCATTATCACAAAAAGAAAAAGCAATTCCACTAGCACCTGCTCTTCCTGTACGGCCAATTCGGTGTACATAAGTTTCAGGAACATTAGGTAATTCAAAATTAATTACATGCGATAGTTCGTCTACATCAATTCCTCTTGCAGCAATATCTGTAGCAACCAAAACTCGGGTATGCCCAGATTTAAAATTTGTTAGTGCGCGTTGACGTGCATTTTGCGATTTGTTACCATGAATGGCTTCTGCGCCAATTTTTGCACGCAATAAATCTTTTACTACTTTATCGGCACCATGTTTGGTTCTTGTAAAAACAAGCGCACTCTTTATGGCAGTGTCTTGTAATAAATGTGTAAGTAGTAATTTTTTATTTTCTTTCTCAACAAAATAAACAGCTTGCTGAATAGTTTCTGCAGTTGATGAAACGGGTGTTACTTCAACTTTTAAAGGATTGTGTAAAATGCTGCTTGCTAATTTGCTAATTTCTGCAGGCATTGTTGCAGAGAAAAACAAAGTTTGTTTTTTGGTAGGTAATAATGTAATTATTTTTTTTACATCATGAATGAAACCCATGTCTAGCATACGGTCTGCCTCATCTAGAATAAAAAATTCTACATCTTTTAAACTGATATAACGTTGGTTAATTAAGTCTAATAATCTACCAGGAGTTGCAATTAAAATATCTACCCCATTACGCAATGCATTGGTTTGAGATTGTTGTGAAACGCCACCAAAAATGACCAATTGTTTCAGTCCAAGATTCTTGCCATAAGCGGCAAAACTTTCTTCTATCTGAATAGCTAATTCACGTGTTGGTGTTAAAACAAGTGCTTTGATACCGCCCTTAATTGCTTGACCTGTATATTTTTGTTTGCATAATAATTGTAAAACCGGAATGGCAAATGCAGCCGTTTTTCCAGTACCAGTTTGGGCGCAACCCAATAAATCTTTTCCTTCTAAAATAATAGGAATTGCTTGTTCTTGAATGGGTGTAGGTGTGGTGTAACCTTCATTCTTGAGCGCACTTAGTATGGGCTCAATGAGGTTTAATTGTTCAAATAACAAAATAACATAAATTTAAATATGAACACCCAAAATTGCTTGGGTGGTATATAACCTTTCCAGAAATGACTTGATGAACTTTGTCACGGAAGTAAATGATCAGTCGGTAGAGAGCCTATATGAATGCTGCGAAGGTAGTGTAAATTAAATTAAAGGCTTGTTAAGGTGCTATTTCAGGCCTAATTGAAGGATATTAAGGCAATAATTGCTTCTAAATATTGTTGGTCAATGGTATCGAAATGATTGAGCTGTTCGCTATCAACATCTAAAACACCCACTACTATTTCATTGATAATGATGGGTACTACAATTTCTGATTGAGACAAACTGCTACAAGCAATATGGCCAGGGAATACGGCAACATCAGGTACGATTAAGGTTTTTGCTGCCGACCAACTACTGCCACAAACCCCTCTATTTTTGGTAATTCTTGTACAAGCAACAGGTCCTTGAAAGGGTCCAAGCACTAGTACCTCATTTTTCACCAAATAAAATCCTACCCAAAACCAGCCAAACTGTTCTTTAAGTGCAGCCGCAATATTTGCAAGATTGGCAACTAAATCAGTTTCGCCTTCTACTAAAGCCTTTATCTGCGGAATCAAAGATTCGTATTGTGCTGTTTTAGTGCCATTAATTAGTTTGAGATCTTCTGCCATTGTTCAAAGATACTAGTTTAAAAAAACAACAGAAATTTGTAACTGGTTTTTATTGCAATAATTATTCATCGATAAGAATGGTAAGGCTGAAAAATAAATAGCTAAATATATTTTCCAATAACGGGTAGTCTTTTAAATTCTTTTTGCTCTACCAATAAAATAAACCAAGTAAAAACAACTAGTAATAAAGTGCCAGTTGACAGTTTAAACCAAAAAGGATCATAGAAGTAAAGCAAGCCTTTTTGTATAAAGAAAATGGCTACAACAATAATGATATATGCAATTAATTTTTTCCAAGCATAAGGAATTGGGTATGCTTTTTGTCCCCAAATAAAACTAATTACCATCATTGTTCCATAGCAACTAAATGTAGCCCAAGCACAGGCTAAATAACTATAGTAAGGAATAAAAAACCAGTTAATACCCAAAGTAATTGCTGCGCCAATAATGGTTATTAAAGCGCCAGCCATTGTTTTATTGCTTAGTTTATACCAAACACTTAAGTTGTAGTAGATTCCTAAAAACATATTGGCTAATAATAAAATGGGCACTACTTGTAATCCTACCCACATATTAGGGTTACGAATAAATTGTTTCCAAATATCTAAATACAATACCACCATTAAAAACATAAAGCAAAGCGTAATAACAAACAATTTCATTACACGTGCATATATTTTAGGGGCATTTGATTCTTGCGATTGTTTAAAGAAAAAAGGTTCGGCACCCATTCTAAATGCTTGAACGGCTAGTGTAATTAAAATAGACAATTTATAACAGGCAGAATAAATAGCCACTTCGGTTTTTGCAGCTTTAAGTGAACTAACTGGCGCCAACCAACCAAGCATTAGCCTGTCAAAAACTTCATTAATCATTCCGCCAAAACCAACAATTATTAGCGGTAAACTATACAGCATTATTTCTTTCCATAATGCTTTGTTGAACTTCCATTCAAAACCAAAAAACTCTTTGCTCAATAATAAAAGCACTATAATATTTTGGATTAAGTTAGCCAATAAAATATAACCAACGGCCCAGTCTGCACGGTAATATTGTGCCATCCAATGGGTTGGGTTATTGGCCAAAAAATTCGGGCAAATACTAATAAAAAAATAGGTAGCAAATACCACTACAAAAATTCCACCAATTTTTATAAAGGCAAATTTTAGGGGCTTATTTTCTTGCCTTAGTTTGGCAAAAGGAATGCCACACAATGCGTCAATGCCAATAATAGCGGCAGCTAAAATAATGTATTCGGGATTGGCATCTATTTGCAAAGCCATTGCAATAGGCGTTCTAAATAGTATTAGTAACGCGCTTAAAAAAAGTGTAGATACTATCAGTGAAATACTAGTGGTATTGTAAACTTGTTGTTGGTCTTTATTATTTGAAAAGCGAAAAAAAGCGGTTTCCATTCCGTAAGTGAATACTACGTTCATGAAAGGAATAAAGGAATAAATTAATGACTGTTCGCCATAAACTTCTAGCGATAATTTATAAGTTAAATAAGGCGTTAACAGATAATTGATTAACCGGGCTGCAATAGAACTAAGCCCGTACCAAAGTGTTTGTCCTGCTAATTTTTTTATTCCACTCAATGCATTTGTATTTTATCTGAGCAACCAAAACTGTCTGTTCAGTTTGCTAATGTACAGAATGTGTGCTTAATGTTCGTGAATTGGTGCTTTCCTATTATTTCCTATACCCGGCGCTGCAAATTTCGGTTCTTGTAAAAAGCTGCTATCTGTTAGGGTATTTAAAAAAGCACGTATTTGCCCTATTTCAAAATTTGATAGTGGTAACCTGTTTTTTAATAGAGAATCCGTGGTTGGTCCCAAAACCATATTTTTTCTATAATGCTCTAGCACATTTAATAGAGAATTGAATCGACCATCGTGTTCATATGGTGCAGTAATGGCAATATTTCGCAAACTTGGTACTTTAAACAACAAGGAGTCTTTAGGGTTATTGGTTATTTTCATCCGCCCATTATCTTTTAAAAAATTATCAATGGGTAGGCCAATGTTTCGAAAGTTAAAATCGGTAAAAAATGGAGGAGGATGGCAGCCCACACATTTTTTCTGAAAAATCTCGTAGCCCAGTTGTTCGGGTAAAATAAAACTGGCTTCGCCGCGAATCATTTGGTCGTATTTGCTATTGGCACTAACTAGGGTTAACATAAATTGACTAAGTGCTTTGCCTAGTCTTTCTGTGTTAATGAGCGGGTCTCCAAATGCTGCTTTAAATAAACTTGCATAATGGGCATCTGTTTTTAATTTTCGAATAACATTTTCAATGCTTTCACCCATTTCATTTGGCGCTGTAATATGTATTAATGGTTGGAGTTGTAAGTCGTTGACACCACCATCGGCCATGAATGTTTTTTGCCAGGCAAGGTTTTGCAATGAAGGTGCATTGCGCGTAGTTTGCCCGTTATTATAGCCATGACTTAGTGCATGGTCGTAAGTAGCAAAAGCGCTATATTGTTGGTGACAAGATCCGCAACTAATTTTTCCGTTTTTACTTAATTGTCCGTCATAAAACAATTGCTTACCAAGTGCAATGCCTTCTTGTGTTAACGGATTACTTTTGAAATCATATACTGGTGCTGGCCAGCCTTTGGGAACTTTAAAACTAATGGGGTGTGGTGCATTGCTAAAATCTATCCAAGCAATACCCGATAGTATGATTAATAACGTAAGGACAATTGTTGTAATTTTTTTCATTACTATTTTATTGAAAATAGGTTAGCATAATTGACAGATTGATTTTTTACAACAAGTATTAGTTTAAGGAAATTTTTTTTCGAAACGATTTGTTTTCTGCAATTCTTTTTTTGCTTTCAATTCTTCGCTCAATACTCGCCTTACTAGGCTTGGTGGCCATTCTGGCTCTTTTAATAATTAGTGCTTTTGTAACAAGGTCCTGCATTTTGTCAACAACATTTTCTTTATTACTTAATTGTGATCTTGATTCTTGCGACTTCACCAATAAGTTTCCATCGGCGGTAATTCGGTTGGCTAGTTTTTGTTGAAGTAGCTGCTTTTGTATATTGGATATTAGTATGGAATTCGCAATATTCCATCGACCTTCCACCATGGTTTCTACCTTGTTCACATTTTGTCCGCCCTTACCCCCACTGCGGGCAGTTTGAAATATTATCTCCAATCTAATATCTATCTTCATTGCTGTAAAGTTAATTCTAAAATTTGTTTTCTGATATATGAGAGTAGTTATTCAGCGTGTTTCTGAAGCTTCTGTAACCGTAAACGAAAGTATCACCGGATCTATTAACCAAGGCCTCTTGGTATTAATGGGAATAGAAGACGCGGATACTATTGAAGATATTGATTGGTTAATTAGTAAAATAGTTAACCTACGTATTTTTAATGACGAAAATGATGTGATGAATAGGAGTGTGCTAGATATTGGCGGACAAATTTTATTGGTCAGCCAGTTTACTTTACATGCAAGTACCAAAAAAGGAAATCGTCCATCGTATATTAAAGCGTCTAAGCCAGAAATTGCCATTCCAATGTATGAGAAAATGATCGCAGCATTAACGCTAGCGCTTGGTAAACCCATTCAAACCGGTATTTTCGGGGCAGATATGAAAGTTCGACTACTAAACGACGGGCCAGTAACCATTACCATAGATTCAAAAAACAAAGAATAACCACAAATTTTTACACTTATGACCTTCGATCAAGCACAAAAAGACGTAGACCTTTGGATAAAAACCGTTGGGGTTCGATATTTTAATGAACTAACCAATTTGGGCATTTTAATGGAAGAAGTTGGCGAATTAAGTCGCTTGATGGTTCGTAATTATGGCGAACAGTCTTTCAAGGAATCAGATATGGGTAAGAAATTGGGCGATGAAATGGCGGATGTGCTTTGGGTTTTACTTTGCTTGGCCAACCAAACTGGCGTGAATTTAACGGAAGCCCTCGAAAAGAATTTCGAAAAAAAGAATATGAGAGATGCCAATCGGCATATTGAGAACGAAAAGCTCTATTAAAAAACAATTGGGCATCCACAAACAACTGCATATTGTAGTAATTCAAGTCTAGTATACAGAATTGGTTTGCCGCAAAGGGTACAAAATGCTATTTTTGCGACCATTATGAGCACACAACAAGATAATTTATTCCAATCTATTATATCCCATGCCAAAGAGTATGGCTTTGTATTTCCAAGCAGCGAGATCTACGACGGACTAAGTGCCGTTTATGATTATGGCCCTTATGGAAGTGAGTTGAAAAAAAATATCCGCGATTATTGGTGGAAGAGTATGACGCAAATGCACGAAAATATTGTGGGCATTGATGCGGCAATATTCATGCATCCTACCACTTGGAAAGCCAGTGGACACGTAGACAATTTTAGCGACCCAATGATTGATAACCGCGATAGTAAAAAACGCTATCGGGTAGACCATTTAATTGAAGCAAAAGCCGATGCATTAAATAACGAAGGAAAAGATGCGGAAGCAACAGCTTTGTTGGCGCAAATGGATACTTTATTGGCCAATGATGATTTTGCATCGCTACGCCAATTAATTACCGATGCTAAAATTGTTTGTGCAGTAAGTGGCACAGGCAACTGGACAGATATTCGTCAATTCAATTTAATGTTCTCTACCCAATTGGGTTCTGTTGCAGAAGATGCAGATACTATTTACCTCCGACCCGAAACTGCGCAAGGAATATTCGTGAATTTTTTAAACGTGCAAAAAACTGCGCGCATGAAAATTCCTTTTGGTATTGCACAAACCGGAAAAGCATTTAGAAACGAAATTGTTGCCCGTCAGTTTATTTTTCGCATGCGCGAATTTGAGCAAATGGAAATGCAATTTTTTGTTCGACCTGGTACAGAAGGTCAGTGGTACCAATATTGGAAAGAAGCACGTTTGCAATGGCATTTAAGCCTTGGTGTTTCTGCCGATAAGTACCGTTACCACGATCACGTTAAATTGGCGCACTATGCCAAAGAAGCCTGCGATATTGAATTTAATTTTCCTATTGGGTTTAAAGAAGTAGAAGGTATTCATTCTAGAAGTGATTTCGATTTAACACAACACCAATTATTTAGCAAAAAGAAATTGCAATATTTTGATACTGAAATCAATCAAAACTATGTTCCTTATGTAGTGGAAACATCTATTGGTTTAGACCGGATGTTTTTATTGATTTTGTCAAATGCTTACGAAGAAGAAACCATTAATAAAGAAGACGGTACTACCGATAGCCGAGTTGTATTGCATATTCCAGCAAAAATCGCTCCAGTAAAATTGGCCATTTTACCACTTACTAAAAAAGATGGTTTGCCAGAGATTGCACGTGATTTAATGAATGAATGCAAGCCATATTTCAAATGTTTTTACGAAGAGAAAGATGCAATTGGAAAACGTTATAGAAGAATGGATGCCATTGGTACACCTTTTTGTATCACTATCGATCACCAAACAAAAGAAGACAATACGGTTACCATACGTTACCGCGATAGCATGCTGCAAGAGCGCATATTATTAAGTAAAGTCAAAGATTTGGTGTTAGCCGAAACCTTTTAATAAAAGCTTTTAAATGCCGCTGCTAATTTTATTGGCAGCGGCATTTTTTTATCCTGCCCAACCTGCTCTGTCTAAACTTCTATATTGAATGGCTTCTGCTAAATGTTCGGGTAAAATATTTTCAGACCCAGCCAAATCAGCAATGGTTCTACTCACTTTTAAAATTCTGTCGTAAGCGCGTGCACTGAGGTTGAGCCTTTCCATGGCCCTTTTTAATAATGCGTCACCAACACTACTTAATACACAAATTTCTTGTAGCTGTTTACTACTCATTTGCGCATTGGCATAAGTGCCAGGATGGTTTTGGTAACGCAGTGTTTGAATGGCTCTTGCTTGTAAAACACGTTGCCGAATTGTAGCCGAATCTTCTGTATTATTTATGCTTGTATTTAGTTCGTTGAAAGGAACGGGCGTAACTTCTACATGTAAATCAATTCTATCTAATAAAGGCCCCGATACTTTGTTTAAATATTTTTGAACAGCGCCAGCAGGGCAGGTGCAATCTTTGTTGGGATGGTTGTAGAATCCACAAGCACAGGGATTCATAGACGCAACTAACATAAAGTTTGCGGGAAATTCTAAAGACATTCTTGCACGCGAAATGGTTACTTTTCTTTCTTCCATGGGTTGGCGCATGACTTCCAAAACCGACCGCTTAAACTCGGGTAATTCATCTAAAAATAATACACCATTATGCGCTAATGAAATTTCGCCGGGTTGTGGATTGCCTCCTCCTCCTACTAATGCCATGTCTGAAACAGTATGGTGTGGCGACCTAAATGGACGTTTATTTACCAAAGAACTATTGGCAGCTAATTTTCCTGCTACACTATGAATTTTTGTAGTCTCTAATGCTTCTTGTAAACTAAGTGGTGGTAAAATAGTGGGAAGTCTTTTTGCAAGCATAGTTTTGCCTGCGCCAGGTGGCCCAATTAATATTGCATTGTGCGCGCCAGCCGCTGCAATTTCTAAAGCACGTTTAATATTTTCTTGTCCTTTTACATCATTAAAATCAGTATCAAAATCGTACTGGTTTTCAAAAAAATCTTCACGGGTATTTACAACAACGGGTTCTAAACTTGATTCATCTTCAAAAAAAGCCACTAATTGGTTGATGTGCGAAACGCCGTATACATTTAGTTGAGATACCATTCCAGCTTCTCTTTCATTGGCTTTCGGCACAATTAATCCATAGAAATTTTCTTTACGTGCTTGAATGGCAATGGGCAGTGCGCCTTTAATGGGTTGAACGCTTCCGTCTAAACTCAACTCACCCATAATAATAAAATCTTTGAGCCTTTCGGGTTGTGTAATTTGTTCAGATGCTGCTAATACGGCAACTGCAATAGGTAGGTCAAAAGCCGATCCTGTTTTTTTAATATCTGCCGGCGCCAAATTCACTACCACCTTGGTGCGAGGCATATAATAGTCGTTGGATTTAATAGCGCTTTCGGTGCGTTGTAAACTTTCTCTAACCGAAACATCGGGCAATCCTACAATAGAATAGCCTTGCCCCATACTTACATTTACTTCTACAGTTATGGTAATGGCTTCTACGCCAAATACACTGCTACCAAAGGTTTTTACTAACATACCTAATAAATTAGCTGCTGGAATATTTTGCAGTAGCTAATTGGAAAGTTAAAAAAGCTTTGGGTTAGTGCATAGAAATAACGCGCTAAAATGTTTTGAGTGAATAGTAATTAACAATCAAATTAATTCCACTGAATTGCATAATAAGTGGCAGGCTTGCTGCTATTATTAGAAAAATTATGCAAGACCATACTGTTTAAAAAAACAACATCACCTGCTTGGCATGCTTGGTGTTCGTTGCCAATTTGCATTTCGCCACTACCGTCTAACATTAAAATAATTTCTTCATTGGTATGTGTATGTGGTGGATGACTCACTTTTCCTGGGTTCATGGTAGATACATGAATATCAAACTTATTAAGCATGACTGTTGGTCTGATAAAAAAATTACGAACACCGCCTCTATCGTGCTCTTTAAAAGCAATATCATTCCAGTTTACTATAAAAGATCCGCCTGCTTTTGCGCCTCTTTCGGCATTAGGAGCGGCAACTGAAACATAGTCCATAGCATAATAATACGCAATGGATTTGCTATTGTTTGATATTAATAATTTATCGCCTGGCATTACACAAACAATTGATCCCCGACCTAGTTCGGTAAGCTTGTCATTTAAGGTAATTGAAAGGGAACCCTCTTTAACAATAATAAAAAGTTCGGTTGAATTCTCTTTTTCGTAATTCATTTTTTTGCCACTTACTAATGCCACAACTTTAATATTATGGTTCGATAAAATAGCGCCAGATCCGTTAAATATTTGTTTTGTTGGAGTTTTCTTTGAAGTTACAGTAGGTGCATTTTTATATGAATATACTTTTGATACTAGCGGTTGTAATTGCGCAAAACTTGTTGCGCTAAAAAATAAGCCAATGGCTACTAAAGCAATCTTCATAAAGATGAATTTTAAGGTTGAAATGTAAGATAGGGATAATTCTTGTTTTAATTAGAGACTATCCAATATTTTGGTTACCCCTTCGCGTTGTAGAATTAAATAGCCAATTCTATCGTTGCTAATACCATCTTTTAAATGGTAGCTAAAACTCAATTGTTCGTTTTCCATTTTAGTTTCAAAATAGCGAAACTGAATATTTGGATACTGTTTTAAATTTTCTCCTATTTCATAGAGATGGGTAGATAAAATAAATAAACTTTTATTCATTTTGCGGAGTCCTTCAATTACAGCCGTACTGCATTTCATGGCATCTTGAATATTGGTTCCTTTAAAAAGTTCATCAATTAATATCAACCATTTTTTTCCATCACTTATTTTTTCGAGCGTTTTTTTAATGCGTTGAACTTCATTAAAAAAATAACTCTCGCCTTTAAAAATATTGTCTTCAACTTGAATATTACTTAATAGTCCATCAAAAAAACTCAACTGCATTGATTTGGCGGGTACGCCCATTCCTAGGTGTGCTAAGTAAACACTGAGTCCTATGGCTTTAATGTAGGTACTTTTTCCAGCCATATTTGCGCCAGTTAAAAAAATAAAATTTTGATCTATATCTAACGTGGTATCGTATGCAACTGGTGTAGGTAATAATAAATGAAATAATCCATTCGCTTGCACAAATGGTTGTTCTCTCTGTTGTAATTCAGGGAAAACCAATGCATACCTATCACCTGCTATAGCCATACTCATATATGCATCCATTTTGCAAAAAATATCACTTAGTGCAACTGCTGCTCTTTTAAAATGGTTGCGTAAAAAACCGCCAATTTTTAGTACTTGTTGTGAAGAAAGCGGACGGTTATTTTCTACCGCTAGCATCTCTTGAATAATAGGATTTTTTAATAAATTACTAATATCATTTGCCCAAACAGTTATTTGAGTACTCATTGGCGCTTGCTCAAATAAATCTACTATTTGTTGCATGCCTTTTACAAAAGCAATAGCATGAGTAGCAGTATATTTTGTAATAGAATAATCTGGGGTATGTAAAATAGAATAGATCCAACTATTTATTGGAGCAGGGTGCTGAGGATATTGGTCAATAGCGGTTTCGTAAAATTTTTCAATGACTAATAATGCGCCATTGTTAATAAGCGTTACAGGCCATTCCTTTTGAAGTTTTTGGAGTATTTGAATGGTTTGTTGTGTTGTTTGGATTTTGCTAATACTAGTTAAAGGGTTATTTAGCAAGCCCTTTAAATATTCTCGTCCACCATTTGTATGGGTGAAATTCAGGTGACTAAACACAGACTGGTCTTCGTCTGCATGAAAAATGGAAAGGTCGGTCAATGTGGTTTTGTCTACTTGCATCGTTTGGCTTATCGGTCAAATTGAAGTCTCATTCCCATCTTAGATTCATTAAACACCCCATTTCCATAAACCAAGTGTCCATTTACAAAACAATTTGTAATAGTTGCAGGAAAATGGAATCCTTCTAATGGGCTCCAACCGCATTTATACAGGATATTTTCTTTATTAACAGTGCTTGGCTGTTGCATATTAACAAGCACTAGATCTGCGTGGTATCCTTCTCTAATATATCCCCTTTCTTTTATTTGAAAACAATCTGCTACCGCATGGCTCATTTTTTCCACCACCTTTTCAATGCTAATTTTTCCTTCCTGTACATAATAAAGCATTAAGGATAATCCATGCTGCACTAATGGAAGTCCTGCATGTGCGTGTAAATAGTCTTCTTGTTTTTCTTCCCAAGTATGTGGTGCATGATCGGTAGCAATAATATCTAGTCGATCATCTAATAAACCTTCCCATAAAGCAGTTTTGTTTTCGGGAGCCTTTATTGCTGGATTACATTTAATTTGGTTGCCAAATTTTTCATAGTCGTTACTAGAAAAATGCAAATGGTGTACACAAACTTCTGCTGTGATTCTTTTGTCTTTTAAAGGAATCATATTGGTAAACAGTTGCAATTCTTTTGCAGTAGTAATATGCAAAATATGTAAACGACTATTGTATTTTTTGGCATATTGTACCGCCCTAAAAGACGATTCAAAACAAGCATTTTCGTCTCTTATAATTGGATGGTCTGCAGCGGTAAGTGGTCTGTTCTGTGCAAGAACATTGGCAAGGTTTTCTTTAATGATGCGTTCTTCTTCGCAATGGGTAGCAATTAATAATTCAGTACCTGCAAAAACATTTTCTAAAATTAGTGGGTTGTCTACTAATAAATTTCCAGTAGAAGATCCCATAAAAACCTTTACCCCGCAAACTTCATTTTTCTTTTCGTTGGTTTTTAAAATCTCTTCTAAATTATCATTAGAAGTACCCATGAAAAAAGAATAATTGGCTAAAGAACTTTCTTTACCAATACGATATTTATTTTCTAATAATTCTTGTGTAAATACTGGTGGTTTGGTATTAGGCATTTCCATAAAACTAGTCACACCGCCTGCTACTGCTGCTTTTGCTTCGGTATAGATGGTGGCTTTATGGATTAATCCTGGTTCTCTAAAATGCACTTGGTCGTCAATAACGCCGGGCAATAAATATTGGTTAGACCCGTCAATTTCTATTGTATTTCCATCTGCACTAATACTAGCGGCAATTTTTTCTATTCGGCCATTTTTAATGAATACATCGCCAAAAAATTGTAACCCTTCGTTAACAATACAAGTATTCTTTATTAAATAATTTTGCATAATAATATGTTTAATCAACGTTATTAATTGTTGTTAGTCTTCGAAATGTATAGAGAATACAATCATTCTTGACTGTATTTTATCTAATACGTTCGAAAACTTCAAAGCAGGATCAACCTGGTGTAAATTACTTAATCCGTTACTAATTTTAATTTCTGGCGAGATGGTTACAAAGGGTAAGTAGAAATTAAATCCCACCCCTAATTCAACACCAAAATCATACCTAGCTAATTTAATTAAGTCATCTGCATTTCTAGCAGTAGAGTTACTAGCTAGGTCAATATCGTATTTAATGCCTCCCAATAAATAGGTTCTAAAATTGCCAATTCTATCTGAATTTAATTTCATCTGAAAAGGAAAACTAACAATATTAGAGGGTAGTATTTTTCGTTGAAAATCTGGTTCTCCTGCAGCTGTGTGTGATAAATTATAAGACAGGTATTTAGATCCTCCAATAATTAACTGTGGGTTAGCCCTAACTTGCCAATAATCGTTGATACGTAAAGTGCCTAATAAACCTAGTGCAATACCACCGCTAGCACCCGGTTCGGCAATCATCACACTATCTGATTGTAAAAATTTATTGCTTTTGGTTTGGTGTAAATAAGACGAATTATAACTCAATGTTAAACCAAAATAATAAGGCAGGTCGTCGTGGTCTTGACGATACAATTGCTTCTGGGCTTGACTTTTAAAGCCAGCCAGTAAAAAAAAGGCGAACGCGAAAAATATTATGGTTTGCTTCCGCAGTAAATGGTGCATATTCCTAAGCTAAGCTTGATTAAATAAGTTTGGGTAAATCCTGCTTCATTCATTAAGGTTAAAAAGGTTTGTCCCTCTGGAAATGCCTGCACACTATCATTGAGGTATTGATACGCGGCTTTATTACTACCAAATAATTTACTAATACTAGGCCCTATTACATTCATATAAAATTTAAAGAAGGCCTTTACTGGTGCAAAACTTGGTTTAGAAAATTCAAGTACTACTAATTTACCACCTGGTTTTAATACGCGTAACATTTCAGACAATCCTTTTTCGAGGTATTGAAAATTACGCACCCCAAAAGCAACCGTAACTGCATCAAAGTAGTTAGTATCAAATTTTATTGTTTCACTATCCCCGGTAAATAATTCAATCGATTGCGTTAATGCTAGTTTTTCAATTTTAATTCTGCCCAATGCCAGCATTCCTTCCGAAATATCAATACCAATAATTTTTGTTGGATGCAAAGCTTGGTAAGTCATGATGGCAACATCCCCAGTACCGGTAGCAACATCTAATACTAATTGGGGGTTAAGGCTTTTTAATTCACGAATGGCTTTTTTACGCCAACCTTTGTCGATACCTGCACTTAAAAATCGGTTCAAAAAATCGTACTTAAAAGCAATATCATTAAACATTTCAGCAACCTGATCCTTTTTAGTAAGGCTGCTCTCTTTGTTGGGTACTACTTTATCATGTTCAAATGGTAACATAGCAGCGAAGATATTAAAATTAGGCTGCGAGCTACTCAGTGATTAGGCTTTTAGGGCAGTTAAGTGGTTAATATTTAGCAAAAATTTCCATTTTAAGGCAAGTTTGCTATTTTATTGGCTTGCGATGTGGTGGGGTATTATCTTTGCTTTGAATGAAAGCATTGATTTATAAATCTACTGGTAGTTGGTATTTTGCCAAAAATAAAGCAGGCAAAACCTTTAATGCCCGCATAAAAGGAATTTTTAAGATAGATGCTATTACTTCTACTAACCCAATAGCTGTTGGTGATGAAGTTGAAATGGAAATAGAAGATGTATTAGAAGAATCGGCTATCATTCATGAAATTTATCCACGTAAAAATTATGTGGCAAGAATTTCTCCGCACAACAAACGCATGCACCATATAGTAGCCAGTAATTTAGACCAATGTGTTTTATTTGCTACTTTAAAAGATCCAAAAACATCGCAGGGTTTTATTGACAGATTTTTATTGTCTTGTGAATCGTATCATATTCCTGCTGTAATTGTATTTAATAAATCAGATATATACCGTGCCAAAGAATTAGTGCAGTTTCAAGAACTAAAAAAAGTATACGAAGCAATTGGCTATACTGTTATTTTAGCTAGTGTACAAAATGGAACAGGTATTAATGAAATAAAAAATTTATTGCAAAATAAAGTGAGCCTACTTAGTGGTCATAGCGGTGTAGGAAAATCAACTTTTATTAATGCCGTTTTTCCACAGTTTAAGTTGCGCACGCAAGAAGTGAGCGGATGGAGTGGAAAAGGAATGCATACTACTACATTTGCCGAAATGTTCGACCTAGACTTTGGTGGTCAAATCATTGATACACCTGGTTTACGCGAGTTTGGATTGGTGGATATTCCTAAGCAAGAATTGTCGCATTATTTTCCAGAAATGCGCAACCTCATTAGCCAATGCCAGTTTAATAATTGCATGCATATTAATGAGCCAGGCTGTGCTGTAAAAGAAGGCGTTAATAGTGGAATAGTTTCTATTGAACGATATGTAAGTTATTGTACCATTTTAGAAAAGATGGAAGAAATTAACTATTAAAACAAGCGTTTATTTTGTAGGTGTATCGTTGTTTTCAGAAAACCAAGAAGCATATTTTACATAGTTAGCAGAGATGCGATTGATTTCGTTATGAATGGTTTCTTCCGACACATCTTTTACTTTTTTTGCTGGTACGCCTGCATAAATAGAACCTGCTTCAACAATGGTTCCTTCTAACACAACAGCTCCTGCAGCAATGATTGAATTGCTATGAATTTCGCAACGATCCATTACAATTGAGCCCATTCCAATTAATACATTGTCGTGTATGGTACAGCCGTGTACCATGGCATTGTGACCTATAGAAACATTGTTGCCAATTGTAGTAGGACTTTTTAAATAAGTGCAATGAATAATAGCGCCATCTTGTACATTTACACGATTGCCCATTTTAATAAAGTGCACATCGCCCCTAATCACTGCATTGAACCAAACACTACATTCTTCACCCATTGATACTTCTCCTACAATCGTTGCATTAGGTGCAATAAAACAGTTTTTTGCAATTTGCGGATGTTTGCCTTGAACAGGAAGAATGAGTGCCATATATTTATTTTTAAGATATCTAGAACGAAGTTACTAGATGCAATCCTTTTTCTGCCGATAAACCTCGGGTTCTTTGTAAGTTTGCAATTAGATGATGCTTTCAAACAGACAAGTTTTTTTATCGCATGTAGCGCAAACTTCCACCAAGCCAATTGGCATTGAAATGGTAAAAGCGGCTGGTATTCATTTATGGGATGCCAATGGAAAGTCATACCTAGATATGATTTCGGGCTTTAGTGTTTGTAATATTGGGCATAGTCATCCTAAAGTAGTAAAAGCAGTACAAGACCAAGCGGCAGATTATATGCACTTGATTGTTTATGGAGAATATATTGAAGCCCCACAGGTGTCTTATGCCAAAATGCTTACCGAGCAATTGCCCCAAAGTTTAAACTGTGTGTACTTTACCAATAGTGGCGCAGAAGCTACTGAAGGTGCTATGAAATTGGCCAAAAGAGTTACAGGAAAGTATAAAATAATAGCTTGTAATCATGGATACCATGGTAGTACACAAGGTGCATTAAGTGTAATGGGAGATGAATATTGGCGCAATGCTTTTAGGCCTTTACTGCCAAGTATTGCACATGTAAATTTTAATGGGCAAGACGCAATTGATGCTATTGATGATCAAACAGCTTGTATAATAATTGAAACTGTACAAGCAGAGTCTGGTATCATTAAACCAAATACAGATTGGTTACAAGCACTCCATAAAAAATGTAAAGAAAAAGGGGCACTATTAATTTTAGACGAAATACAAGCAGGCTTTGGCAGAACCGGTACCTTATGGGCATTTGAACAATATGGTATTGTGCCAGATATTTTATTGTTAGGAAAAGCCTTGGGTGGCGGAATGCCACTTGGTGCTTTTATTGCAGATTATGCTTTAATGAACACGCTCACGCATAATCCTGTACTAGGCCATATCACTACATTTGGTGGGCATCCAGTTTCTTGTGCGGCAGGTAAAGCGGCATTAGAAGTTTTATTAGACGGCAAATACATTGATACCGTTTTTGCAAAAGAAAAAATATTAAATGAGTTGGTTGTTCACCCCGCAATTATTGCTAAAAGATCGGCTGGATTATGGATGTCTATTCAGTTTGCAACAGCCGAATTAAATCAGGCAATCGTGCACCAGTGTGTTCAAAATGGATTGATTACCGATTGGTTTTTATTTGCAGCAGATCGCTTGCGTATTGCGCCTCCTTTAATTATTGAAGCAGAAGAGTTAAAACAAATGTGCGCAACTATTTTACAAAGTATTAATGAAGTGCTTAATTCAGCTGCATTCTGCAAAACCGACTATACAATTTCTCATACACCGGAATGATTTTACTAATATCAAACAAACAAGCTTGCTCATAAGCAGCTTCTTTCATTTTTAATAAAGCAGTTTCATTTTTTAATAATTTGATGGCATTGGTACTCATAGATGCTACGTCTCCAACATTAGACATAAATCCAGTAATTCCTTGAATATTTATTTCGGCAAGTCCACCAGCATTGGTGCTAATAACAACGGTGCGTGCAGCCATTGCTTCAAGTGCTGCGAGCCCAAAACTTTCATATTCAGACGGCAATAAAAACACATCGCTTACCGCTAAAATATCTTCCATCTGTTCTTGCTTTCCTAAAAAACGAATATCATCTTCAATACCCAATTCTCGCGCAAGGTCTTCTGCTGCATGCCTTTCAGGTCCGTCGCCCACCATTAATAATTTAGCCGGCATTTCTTTGCGAATAGCAGAAAATATTTTTACCACATCGTCAATACGTTTTACTTTTCTAAAGTTCGACGCATGAATAATTATTTTTTCGCCATTAGGAGCAATTACTTTTCTAAATGCATCAATAGGTTTTTTATTAAAACGATTGACATCTACAAAATTGTAAATCACATCAATCTCTTTTGTGATTGCAAAAGAACGATAAGTTTCGTCTTTTAAATTTTGCGATACCGCAGTAATTGCATCGCTTTCATTGATAGAAAAAGTAACTACGGGTTCGTATGTTTTGTCTTTACCAACCAATGTTATATCGGTTCCGTGCAAAGTGGTAATGACTGGAATATTTCTGCCATTTTTTTGCTTTACAATTTGCTTAGCCATATACGCTGCCGATGCATGTGGTATGGCATAGTGCACATGTAACAAATCTAAATCATGGTTCATAATTACATCCACCATGGTACTAGCTAATGCTACTTCGTATGGAGGGTAATCGAACAAAGGATAAGTAGGTACACTTACTTCGTGATAAAAAATATTGGCATTGAATACGTTGAGTCGAACGGGTTGTTGATAAGTAATAAAATGCACTTCATGGCCTTCGTCGGCCAGTGCTTTGCCCAATTCTGTAGCTAAAACGCCACTTCCACCAAAAGTTGGATAGCAAACTATTCCTATGCGCATACCGTTGTAGTTTAGTTCAGGGTATTCAGAATAGTAATTTCTGAATAGTCTGCAAGTAACAATTAATTATCCATACCTATAACGCCGTTTATCCATACTTGTTCAAACACAACAATTGGTTAACTTTAGCCCTTGTTATACATTAAACGAAAGCCTTTAACGTTTTTTTCCAAATTATCAAAAACTCCCAATAGATGAAAAAACTAATTACCCTTTTAGCATTATTACCCCTTTTGGCAAGTGCACAAACAAAAGATTCAGTAATGATCAAGCGTTTGTCGGATGAAATTCTTAGAAATGGAAAAGCCTACGATTTGCTTTATCAGTTAACCAAACAAGTAGGTGGCCGTTTAGCGGGATCTCCACAGTTTGCAAAAGCAGTTCAATGGGGTAGAATCACTTTAGAACAACAAGGGGCAGACAAGGTTTATTTGCAAGAATGCATGTTGCCACACTGGGTTCGCGGGGGTAAAGACCAAGCAAGTATTACCGAATTAGATCATAAAAAAACAAATCATGTTTTAGATGTATTAGCACTGGGCAATTCACTTGGCAGTAACGGCAAAACTATTACAGCAGAAGTTTTGATGGTGGCTAGTTTCGACGAGTTAGAAAAAAGAAAGGATGAAGTAAAGGGCAAAATCGTGTATTATAATTTTGGATTCAATCCTACAAATATTGAACCCTTTGTTTCTTATGGTCAGGTAGGTACCTATCGTGTTACAGGACCAAGTCGTGCAGCAAAATATGGAGCAGTTGCGGTAATGGTTCGTTCACTAACTGAGTCTACTGCTAATGATCCACATACAGGGGGAATGGCTTATGTGGATAGTTTTCCTAAAATTCCAGCAGTAGCGGTAGGACCTAGAGATGCAGATTATTTATGGAGTTTAAAAGCAGGTTATAAAGTATCATTACGTACCAATGGACAGATGTTGCCAGATACAATTGGTCACAATGTAATTGGCGAATTAAAAGGAACAGATTTAGCCGATCAAATTATTACCATTGGTGGGCATTTAGATAGTTGGGATGTAAATGAAGGAGCACATGATGATGGCGCAGGTGTTGTGCATACGATTGAAGTAATGCGTGCCATGAAAGCAATAGGATACCAACCCCGTCATACCATTCGATTTGTACTTTTTGCTAACGAAGAAAATGGATTACGCGGTGGTTTAAAATATGCAGAACAAGCAAAATTGAATCATGAAAAACACGTGTTTGCTTTAGAAAGTGATGAGGGTGGATTTACGCCAAGAGGATTTGGTTTTTCAATGAATACCAAAGCGCAATTATTACAAGTACAATCTTGGTTACCCTTATTAAAACCTTATGGCATTGACAAACTAATTGATGGTGGTGGCGGAGCCGATATAGGTCCGTTGAAACAAACCTTTGGAACACCACTTGCTGGTTTAATTCCTGATGCACAACGCTATTTTGATTTTCACCATGCTAGATCTGATGTGTTTGAAAATGTACACAAAAGAGAACTATTATTAGGTGCCGTAAATATGGCAGGATTGATTTATTTAATTGATCAATACGGATTGTAATTGTTTGCGAATAATCAAACTATTCGGCGTGTAATAAAAATATAGCCAAGCGCTTGTGTATATCAGGCGTTTGGTTTTTCCAAACCTTAATGGATTTTGTAAGAATGGATTCTGTTGTTGCAGTAATGTCTACTGCCATACAAAACTGAGTTGATTCGTTGCAGGTAGTTAAAATGTCTTTTATTAAAGAATTATTGCGGTAAGGTGTTTCAATAAATATTTGTGTGCAATTTCTTTTTTGAGAATCGGCTTCTAATTCTTTGATTTTATTTTTTCTTTCTAGGGAATCGATAGGTAGGTATCCATGAAACTGAAAGCATTGACCATTCATGCCACTAGCCATTAATGCTAATAAAATAGAACTTGGTCCTACCAAGGGTTTGATGGGTATATTGGCTTGTTGTGCTGCGGCAATTAAATGCTGGCCAGGATCTGCCACACCCGGACATCCTGCTTCACTTACAATACCAATATTTTTACCAGATTTTAATAGTTGAATAAATTGGGCTTTCACTGCAGGCTCTGCTTTGTGAATAGCAAACCATTGGTAATCGTCAATTACCATTTCCTTCCAAATTTTCTTAAAAAAACGACGGGTTGTTTTTTCGTTTTCCACAAAAAATCCCTGACAGTCTTTAACGGCATCTAAAATATATGCTGGAATTGTTTCTAAACGTTCTTCAAAAAGTACGGTAGGAATTAAATATACTTTACCAATAGCCATAAATTATTTTTCAATTTGCTTTAAAGGATACATGCTAAGTGTAGCAGCTACAACAGCATATGCCGGTGCAAGAATCCAACCAACAATGGGCAATAAATGCATGCTATAAAATACCAGTCCATTACCAATGGCTAATCCTTTATGACTGCTAATATAGTAGATGCTTTCGGTAGGTGATTTTTTATGGCGTTCCATACTATAATCAAGCATAGAAAAACCATAATAATAACATTCAATTATAACAGCTATTGCTGGTGTTAACCAGCCTAAAATTGGAATCAAACTCAATACCAAAATAGAAATGGTATACACTGTTTGCCACAAACTATTTCGGGCAGAAAGTTTAATGCCTCGAATAATATCTTTAAAAAATTGAGCAGTATTAAATGGCAAATCTTTTCCTTCAATAATGGCTTCTGTTTTTTCGCTTAAGTAAGCAAAAAGCGGGGATCCTACAATTAAAAAAAGGTATTTAAATAATGAGAAATAAAACAATAATAAAATTAACCAAAGCAGTAAACTGCCAATTGTAAATAAGAAGCCTAAAAAACTAGAATTGATTTTATCGAGCCATGTTTTTAAGCCTGTTTTTAAACTCAACCACTCAATAAAATTGCTAGAAGTTTCACTAAAATAATGCATGCCAATTACAAATAATAGCGCATACAAAATACCTGGAATGAAAATCCATTTCCAGAGTTTGTGTTTTTTTATAAACCGGTGGGCTTCAAAATAAGCCCGCACAGCTATGATCATTTCTTTTAACAAACGGGGAGTTTTAGTATTGCAAAGGTAATTGATTCCAATTTAGTGGGGTAAAATGGGGTATTATCAAACTAATACTTAGATTTAATGACTAATTTATTCAATACTTCAATATGAAAAATAGCCTCTTTTTATACCTATTCTTGTTGCTATGTTCTTTTGCAAATGCACAGCAAGCAAGCCTAATACGATACCATTCAGCGTATAGTCCGTTTCCGGATACGGCCAGAATGAATGGACATATATACAATAAACAACTATTTGATTTTACTAATCACTACAATGATAGCAGTGTGCTTGTATATGTGCCAACAGGGTTTTCAAAAAACAAGCCGTTTGAATTGGTCGTTTGGTTTCATGGTTGGAATAATAATATTGATACTGCTGCTAAAGAATATAAACTGATTGATCAATTTGAAGCAACAGGTAGGAATGCTATTTTAATTTTTCCGGAAGGGCCCAAAAATGCACCAGATAGTTATGGCGGGAAAATGGAAAATCCTGGAGTGTTTGAACATTTTGTACAAGAATTATTAGCACAACTTGCACTCAACAATATCATTTCAAACAAGCAAAGCAAACTCGTAAATAAATATCCTATTACGCTTGCTGGGCATAGTGGTGCGTATAGAGTGATAAGTAAAATCATTCAATATTATCCCGTAAAAGAATTGCTAATGTTTGATGCCTTGTATGGTGGCAATGAAGCCTATTTTGCTTGGCTAGCAGCATCAAAAAAACATCGGTTTGTAGCTATTTATACAAAAGATGGTGGCACTTTTCAAACCACACAATTCATTAAACATTATATGCAAGATTCCTTACATTTAAAACCGGTATCAATTAATGAAAAGGACGTCGATGCAAATACATTAATGCATCAACGATACTTGTTTATTTATAGTGATAAAGCACATAACGATGTCATTGCCAACCAAAATAATTGGCAACGATTTTTAGTAAACCGGCCAAAATAAAATATTAAAATTTAGGACAATTAACTGGCCGATCATTAGAAGGTCTGCGGGTATAAATTAAAGACACTTCAATACCTCCTCTACTAAGTGAGGCAGTTTTTAACGACGAGATATTATAGTCGTAAGTAGCACCAAGTCTAAAGTCGTCAAATTCTAAACCAAGGTAAGGAATGATGGCATCGTTAAGCCTCATCCAAGCGCCAGCAAAAAAACTAGTTGGTTTTGGTGCTTCGGGGTCTGCTGCAAACTGAAAGGCCCCACCCAAAACAGTTTCAGACGCACCACCTTGGTACATTTGAATACCACTAACATGTAATGTGGTAGCAAATCCTACAGGAAAATAAGCACCTGCATTTATAGTGGCTCTTGGATTTAAATTAAAATTAGCACCTGTAAAAGATTGCTTGGGCCGATTAATATGATAGAGACTTAATCCAAAATAAAAATTATTGCGTTCCGAAGTGCTGCCATTATATAATACACCTGCATTTAAGTCAATATAATTTGTTTGCAAACTAGTATTGTTAAATACTTCAGAACTTACGCCAGTAAATCCCGCACTTGTTAATTGGTCTTCGAATTTTAGGCTTGTTGTATTAATTAGCATATTGGCATAAGTCACTTGAAAACCCACACCAATCTGTTGTAATCCATCTTCATCTAAACCTTTGTGGTAAGCAGTTGAAAAAGAAGCATAATTGAATTTTACAGCTCCGTTGGCACTATTGTCATTGTACCCTACAAAACCGGCACCCCAAGTGTCATTATCTGCAATATGTTTTTGAAGCATATGAAAATCAAGAGAGGTAGTAGCAGTAGTAAACGCATTATTAATGGTCGGCCATTGGTTGCGATAATTTCCTGAAACCCTATAAGAGCCAAAAAACTTACCAGTGAAAGCAGGATTTAATGTAAGTGGGGAAGAAAAGAATTGCGAAAAATGAGGATCCTGTGCCGACACCTTGTTCAGCAAGCACACACAAATTATCAGTCCTATGAATTTTAATTTCCCCATCAGTGTATCGAATGTAAGCGAAAGACGTTAACTACCTGTTTATTATATGAAAATTAATAAGGCATTAACGATTCCTTTAGCTTGTTATGATTGCATTTTACAGCCAAATGCTAGGTCGCCGGCATCGCCCAATCCTGGAACAATATATCCTTTTGCGGTTAATTCATCGTCAATATCGCCACACCAAATTTTTATAGCATCTCCAGCTTCACGTTGTACAAATTCAATACCAACAGTACAAGCAATGGCTGCAACAATATGAATGGCTTTAGGATTACCTTCTCTTTTAATTTCTTGAATGGTTTTAACCAAAGAAGCACCTGTGGCTAGCATTGGGTCACTTATAATTACAATTCTATCTTCTAAAGACGGGCTGCTAATATATTCGAGGCTAATTTCAAAACTACCGTCGTGGTGGTGTTTTCTATAAGCCGAAATAAAAGCATGGTCTGCTTTGTCGAAATAATTCATCATACCATGGTGCAATGGAATGCCCGCCCTTAAAATAGTTGCCAAAACGGGTTGCTCCAACAAGGCCTTTGATTCGTGAATGCCCAATGGGGTAGGTGTTTCAACCTTATGCCAAGGAAGTTCTTTACTAATTTCATAAGCGGCAACTTCACCTATACGTTCCAAGTTTCTCCTAAAACGCATACGATCGCCCTGCACATTAATGTCTCTTAATTCTGCCACCCAGTTACTAACTAGGCTATGGTGTTTACTTAAATTTACTATCATGGCTTTTCGGGTAATTGCAAGTAGATTTTGGTAGATTTGGAACTTCAAATCTAAAATCAAACCACTGTAATAGGAAATTTATGTTTTACAAAGCAATAGGACTGATGAGTGGGAGTAGTTTAGACGGCCTAGACCTTGTGTTTGCCGAGTATGTAGAGAGCGGAGGAGAATGGAGTTATTCTATAAAAGCAATAGCCTGCTATCCTTATTCAAAAGAGTGGATTGAACGATTAACCAATGCTACCAATTTATTGGCTAAAGACTATTTATTATTAGATGCCCAATACGGAAAATACACAGGAGATCTGGTCAACCAATTTATAGCTGAAAATAAATTAGAACACCAGGTTCAGCTAATAGGTTCGCACGGGCATACCAGTTTTCATGCACCTCAATTGGGCTTTACAGGCCAGTTAGGAAACGGCGCTACTATTGCAGCTGTTACAGGAATTAATACCGTTAGCGATTTACGTATGATGGATATTGCACTTGGCGGACAAGGCGCCCCAATTGTACCAGTAGGCGAAAAATTATTATTAAAGGACTACGCGTATTTATTAAATATTGGCGGCATAGCAAATATCTCTGCCAATAAATTATCAGGACTTATTGCCTACGATATTTGTGCAGCGAACAGGGTGCTAAATATGTTATGCAACGAAGTAGACAAAGCCTATGACGATGGAGGGAGTATTGCTGCAAGTGGTCAATTAAATACCGCACTATTAACCGAATTAAATGCATTGGATTATTATAAGCAACCTTATCCCAAATCATTAGCAAATAATTTTGGAACAGAACTAGTGTATCCAATCGTAAAATCGCACAAATTATCAATACCCGATGCATTGCATACTTATGCAGCACATATTGCTATGCAAATAGGTTATGCTGTAAATAATTTGCATGCACGAAATCCGCTTGCAAATGCTAAACTATTGGTAACTGGCGGAGGTGCGCACAACCAGTTTTTGGTGAGTAGCATTGCAAAAGCATTACAACCCTATCAAATAGAAGTGGTGGTGCCCGATACGCAATTAATTGACTATAAAGAAGCCTTAGTAATGGGTTTATTGGCAGTGCTAAGATGGCGCGAAGAGAACACGGTGTTACATAGTGTTACAGGTGCTAAGCGTAGTAGTATTGGCGGTGCTGTTTGGATAGGACAAGAGGCCTAAAGAAACGAAAACTGATCGCCATCAAACAATCCTTTATCACTTAATTTTAAATGCGGTATTACTAGTAATGCCATAAAGCTTAGTGTCATGAAAGGCGCTTGCAGATTACTTCCTAGGCTTTTTGCCATCGCATCAATTTCGGTATAAGATTTAGCAATTGCATAGCCGTCATCGGCACTCATTAGTCCTGCAACAGGTAAGCCAAGTACCAATGATTTTTCTCGATCTACACAACTAACACCACCGCTTTCTTTAATGACTAAATTAATGGCTTTGCACAAACTTTCGTCGCTAGTTCCAATGGCAACAATATTATGACTATCGTGTGCAACGGAAGAGGCAATTGCGCCTTTTTTGAAGCCAAAATTTTTAATAAAACATTTTGCAATAGGTGCAGTATGGTAACGATTTACTACCACCATTTTTAAAATATCATTTTCAGTATCGCTTTCAAGTGCTTCATTAATTTCTTTGCCTTTTAACCAAAGTTTATTGGTAATTAATTGACCATCTAGTGCTTCAATCACCGGAATTTTTTGGTCTTGGCTAGGATAGTTTTTTGCTAATAATATTAAACTGCTTGTTTCAATTTCGTTGCAAACAAATTGGTTGATAGGATTTTCTTTTACAGATTCAATAAAACTTTGGCCATTTTCTGCCACCAAAATTCCATCAATATAAGTTTGTTTAATAATAAAATCGGTTAATGAGTCTGTTACAATAAAATCTGCTGCATCACCATGGCGCAACAGTCCTACATCTAATTTATAATGTACTACAGGATTTACACAAGCGGCTTGCAATACCTTAAAAAGGTCAATCCCTTTTGCAATAGCACGTGCACACAATTGATTGATATGACCTGCTTCTAAACTATCTGGATGCTTGTCGTCGCTACAAAAAAGTATTTGGTTAGGATGATCGTTTAGTAATTCAATTAAGGCTTCGAAGTTTTTTGCAGCGCTACCTTCACGAATAATAATTTTCATGCCAAACCCAAGTTTATCAAGGGCTTCAGCTGCAGTAAAACATTCATGGTCGGTAGAAATACCAGCGTCAATATATTTTTTTGCAAGTTCGCCCATTAGTCCGGGTGCATGTCCATCAACAGGTTTGCCAAGGGCATGTGCGGCTTCAATCTTTTTCATCACTTCAACATCTTGGTGTAATACGCCAGGGAAATTCATCATTTCACTCAAGTATTTTATCTCGGGTTTTTCAAGTAATTCTTTTACGTCATCACTATTTAAAGCAGCACCTGCAGTTTCAAAAATAGTAGCAGGCACGCAGCTAGGTGCGCCAAAATTAAATTTAAAGGGCACTTTTTTGCCATTGTTAATCATAAACTCAACTCCGGCAAGGCCACATACATTGGCAATTTCATGCGGATCACTCACTGTAGAAACGGTTCCATGAACCACCGCTAAACGTGCAAATTCACTAGGAATTAGCATACTGCTTTCTATATGTACATGGCTATCAATAAAGCCTGGTAAAATATATTTCCCTGTAATGGTTTCAGTACTAGGTAGAATGGAATGAATCTTTCCATTAACCACTTCTATTGTTGCTGGATAGATTTTTTTTTGCCAAATATCTACCAAATTTCCACTGATGCTAAAGGTTTGCTGATTCATGCGTTTTAGGTACTTCATTTGAAGGTATTAATTATAATGTTAAGCCGTTTATAATTTCTTTTTTTTAAGCGCCAATTGGTTCGTAATTTAAACGTCCAATTCTAATCAAATGAAAAAAATAAATTTTCTAGTTCTTGCCATTGGTATTTTCTTTTTTAGCGGATTTGCACAAAAGAAAGCAAGTAAATTAACTACCAGTATTGTTGCTACAGCATCAACAGCCGATTCAATACTTTTTTCAAAAATAAAATATCGTTCCATTGGGCCTTATAGAGGTGGGAGATCAGGTGCCGTTACTGGAAGCTATAAAAACAAAATGAATTTTTATTTTGGGAGTACAGGCGGTGGTGTATGGAAAACAACCGATGGTGGTAGTAATTGGAAAAATATATCTGATAAATATTTTGGTGGAACAATCGGCTCAGTGGCTGTTGCGCCGAGTGATGAGTCTGTAATATATGTGGGAGAAGGCGAGAGTACCATGCGTGGTAATGTTGCAGAGGGGCTTGGTGGCATCTGGCGTTCAGACGATGGTGGACGTACATGGAAAAATTTAGGATTAAAAGAAGGCCGACATATTACCCGAATTATTATTCATCCTAAAGATCCAAATACTGTTTGGGTGGGTGTGATGGGTCATTTGTTTGGGCCGAATGAAGAGCGTGGCGTTTTTAAAACAACCGATGGCGGAAAAACTTGGAAAAAAACTTTGTATGCAAATGTGCAAACAGGTTGTTCTGATTTAATTATGGAGCCAGGAAATCCGAGTGTTTTTTATGCGGGTATGTGGCGCGTGATTCGCACTCCGTATAGTATGGAAAGTGGTGGAGAAGGATCTGGCATGTACAAATCAATTGATGGTGGCGAAACCTGGAAAAACATTACCGCTAATAAAGGTTTACCAAAAGGCGTTTGGGGAATCGTAGGGATGGCTGTTGCGCCATCTAACACAGATAAAGTTTTTGCATTGGTAGAAAATGCGGCGGGTGGTTTGTTTGTTAGTAATGATGCAGGCGAAACTTGGACACTTAGTTGTGGCGACAATGATATTCGCCAAAGAGCTTGGTATTATTCGAAGGTATATGTAGATCCCAAAAATGAGAATTTAGTGTATTGCCCGAATGTTGAATTTATGCGAAGCCGCGATGGTGGAAAAACTTTTGCAAGTGTAAGCACACCACATGGAGACCACCACGATCTTTGGATAGATCCTGAAGATGGCAATAGAATGATTGTAGCCGATGATGGCGGCGCACAAATTAGTTATGACGGCGCCAATAATTGGAGCAGTTTATCTAACCAACCTACCGCTCAAATTTATCGTGTAACAACCGATAATGCTTTTCCATATCATATTTTAGGTGCACAACAAGACAACTCAACTATTCGTATTAAAAGTCGAACAACAGGTGCGGGCATTACCGATAAAGACTGGGAAACTACAGCAGGTGCCGAGAGTGGGTATGTAATAGCTGATCCATTAAATCCTGATGTGGTATACGGTGGAAATTATGGCGGATATTTATCGAGGTTAGACCATAAAACTGGCGAAAATAGAGCCATCAATGTTTGGCCCGATAATCCAATGGGTGCTGGTGCCGATGTGTTGAAATATCGTTTTCAATGGAATTTTCCTTTCTTTTTTTCGCCCCATAATCCTAAGCGATTGTATGCAGGCGGCAACCATTTATTTGTTACAGAAAACCAAGGACAAAGTTGGGAAACAATTAGCCCCGATTTAACTACTAATGATAAATCAAAACAAGTATCAAGTGGCGGTCCTATAACAAAAGACAATACCTCTGTAGAATATTATTGCACCATTTTTACTGGAACAGAATCTGCACTAGAAAAAGATTTATTATGGGTAGGTTCAGATGATGGCTTATTAAATATGAGTAAGGATGCTGGAAAAAATTGGGAAAACGTAACACCCACGGCCGCAGGAAAATGGATGATGTGGAATTGTATTGAAACAGATCCGTTTAAAAAAGGCACCGCCTATGTGGTAGGTACTAAATATAAATTAGACGATTTTACACCCTATATTTTTAAAACAGAAGACTACGGAAAAACTTGGCAAATCATTACCAATGGCATTGACAAAATGCATTTCAGTAGAGCCCTTCGTGCCGATCACAAACGTCCTGGATTGCTTTATGCGGGCACAGAATACGGCATGTATATTAGTTATGATTATGGTGCTAACTGGAATAAATTTCAGTTGAATATGCCAATGGTGCCTATTACAGATATGACCATTAAAGAAAATGATTTAATTGTTGCCACACAAGGTCGTGCGTTTTGGGTATTAGACGATTTGAGCATATTGCAACAAAAATCTGAAACAAATTTTAATGAAAAATTACACGTGTTTTCAGTTAACGATGCCTACAGAACTGAAGGTGGTGGAAGAAGACAAAGAGGTAGTATAATTGGCTTGCAAAACATTGGCGAAAATCCATTAAGTGGCGTGATTTTTAGCTACTATTTAAAAGGCGCAACAGATTCGTCGGCAGTGTCTGTTAGTATTTATGACAAGCAAAATAAATTGATTAAAACCTTTGGTAAAAAAGCAAAAGATCCAGCAGATAAACTTGAATTTAGCGATGGATTAAATCAATTTGTTTGGGACATGAATTATCCTTCAGGCGAAAAATCAGAGGGAATGATTTTATGGAACGGCGGCGTAGGAACCGTTAAAGCAGCACCAGGAAAATACACTGCTACATTTAAATTCGAAAAAGATTCGGCTACTATTTCCTTTACCATAAAAGCCAATCCAAATTATGCTATGACTGAAGCCGATTACGATGCACAAGTGGCATTTTTATTAGACATCAGCAATAAGTTTGGAGACGTTCAAAAAGGGGTTAAAAAAATTCGTTCTGTTAAATTGCAAATCACAGACTTTATTGCAAAACAAGATACGGTGGGTATGAAAGACCTCAAACAATTGGCAGACAGTATTACCAAACAACTAACTACTATTGAAGAAGCGTTATATCAAACAAAATCAAAAAGTTTTCAAGACGTATTGAATTTTCCTATTCGCTTGAACGATAAGCTGGCAGGGCTTTATGGCGTAGCAGCTAGCGGTCAAAATCCACCAAGTAAACAAGCGCGCGAAACACTAGCCGACTTGGGTGGCCAAGCAGATATTCAATTAGCAAAACTGAAAAAAATTATGGATAATGAAGTGGTTGCTTTTAACCAACTGATTAATAAAAAGCAATTGCCAATTATTGGGGTGAAAGAAAAAATGAATGGAAGCAATTAGTCTTTCATTAAATCGGGCCTTCTTTCTTTGGTGCGTTGAATGGATTGTTCGTAACGCCATTCAGCCACCAATTTTGGATCACCCTGCGTGAGAATTTCAGGCACTTTGCTGCCCCTGAAATCGGCAGGACGCGTATACACAGGCGGCGCCAGTAGATTGTCTTGAAATGAGTCGAAAAGCGCAGAAGTTTCGTCGTTTAAAACGCCTGGTATTAATCTACCAATTGCATCAACCACAACAGCGGCTGCTAATTCACCTCCGCTTAATACATAATCTCCAATAGATATTTCTTGGGTAATGTATTGTTGACGAATGCGCTCGTCGATACCCTTGTAGTGTCCGCAAATAATGAGCAAATTTTCCGACAACGATAATTGATTGGCGGTTTGTTGGTTAAACCTTGGCCCGTCTGGGGTCATGTAAATAATAGCGTCGTATTTTCTGCTGGATTGTAATTCTTCAATGGCATTGGCCAAAGGTTCGGGCATCATTACCATACCAGCACCTCCACCAAATTGGTAGTCGTCTACTTGCATGTGTTTGTTGATGGCCCATTTGCGCAGGTTATGACACACAACGGTTAGCAAACCCTTCTCCTGTGCACGTTTCATGATGCTATGGCCAAAAGGGCTGTCTAATAATTCTGGAACGACCGTAATGATGTCTATATGCAGCATAAATTATATTAAAATTCATTCAAATAAAGTTCCTCGAAAATTGACAAATAGATTAACTCATAAATCCTTCAATATCTCTACGGTCTCTTTTAGTAGGCCTTCCTGTTTTACTCAACCTTTTTCCGGTTTGAAAAGATGGTGCAGTAAATTTAACCACATCTAAATCTTCGGGCGGAGTAATGTCTTCGTAATTTAAAATTGCTTCGGGATAACCGGGTCTTTTTTCTAATAATCCGGTTACTTTTATCACCCATTTTCTGGCTTCTGTTTTCACTTCATACACATCGCCAAGATTAACTGTTTTGGAGGCTTTTAAATTATTGCCCAAACATTTTACCTTGCCTTTGTCGCAAGCATCGCCAGCCTGGCTGCGGGTTTTAAACAAACGGATGGCCCACAAATATTTATCGATGCGTAATTTTTCTTTAGGATCCAAAATGCAATAATTAAATGATTACTTTTTTCCTTCAGCATAATACTGGTGGAAATACGGAATGGTTTCTATCCCTTTGTAAAAATTAAAAATATCAAACTTTTCATTTGGGCTATGAAGGTTATCGCTGTCTAAACCAAATCCCATAAACACAATTTTTAATCCTAATTCTTTTTCAAACAAAGCACAAATAGGAATGCTTCCACCACCACGCACTGGAATAGGCTCTTTTCCAAAAGTAGTAGTAATGGCTTTCGAAGCAGCTTGATAAGCATCGGAATCAATTGGTGTAATATAAGGTTCTCCACCATGGTGTTCAGATGCTTTCACTGTTACGCCAGCAGGAGCCATTGTTTTAAAATAGTTCAATATTTTTTCAGTGATTTTTACGGAAGATTGATTGGGTACTAGTCTGCAAGAAATTTTTGCAAATGCCTTACTTGGCAAAACTGTTTTAGCACCTTCTCCTTGATAGCCACCCCAAATACCATTCACTTCTAGCGTTGGTCTAATACCCGTGCGTTCATTGGTCGTATAGCCTTTTTCGCCCCATAAACTACTTACGCCAAGGTCTGCTTTGTATTCGGTTTCATCGAAAGGTGCTTTGGCCATTTTAGCCCTTTCTTCTGTAGTAGATTCAATAATATCATCGTAGAATCCAGGAATAGTAATATGGTTGTTTTCGTCGTGACAAGCGGCTATCATTTTTGCCAACATAGTAATTGGATTGGCAACTGCACCACCATAAACACCACTGTGTAAATCGCGATTAGGTCCTGTAACTTCTACTTCAATATAACTCAATCCACGAACGCCAATATCAATCGAAGGATTTTCCATGCTTAGCATAGATGTATCACTAATTAAAATAACATCGGCTTTTAAAAGTGCTTTATTGGCCTTAACAAAATTGGCTAAATTAGGGCTGCCCACTTCTTCTTCTCCTTCAATAATAAATTTCACATTCGCAGGAAGGCTATTGGTTTTTGTCATTGTTTCCAATGCTTTCACATGCATGTAAAATTGTCCTTTGTCGTCGCAAGAGCCACGTGCAAATATTTTTCCATCAATAATGGTAGGATCAAACGGTCCACTCTTCCAAAGTTCTATTGGGTCGGCAGGTTGTACATCGTAGTGTCCATACACCAAAATAGTTGGCTTTAGTGGATCAATTATTTTTTCGCCATAAACAATCGGATGGCCCGGCGTTTCATATATGGTAACAGTATCTGCGCCCGCTTCTAACAAACGTTGTTTTACAGCAGCAGCACAATCAATCATGTCTTGGTTATTCTCTGTTTTGGCACTCACACTTGGTATGCGCAATAATTCTAATAGTTCTTCTAAAAAACGTTGTTTGTGCGTTTCTTGGTAGTCTTTCCAAATTTGCATAGGAATTCTATTTAGGTAAAAATGAATGGTAAAATTAAGCAGTTATGTGTAAACTAAGCCAATATTTTAGTTGGCTAAACCAATTGGTGCTTTTTATTGGAGATGGTATTTTCAAGTGTCCAGTCTAGCCTTTTTTTCAAAGGTAATTCTCTAACAGCGCAGTCGGTTTTGGTGCAAATGCTACAACTAAATGGTAGGCATCCATCGGTATGAACAAATAATTCAATTGCATCACCAAACTTATCTTTAATTATGGCGGCTAATGCATCAATTTCATTGTGTGCTTGGTGTACGTTTAAATACCAGGGCACGGTAAAATGACAATCAATATGCAACAAACTACCATATTTAATTACGCGCAAATTATGTAAGTCAACCCAGTTTTCTTGGCGATTGTTGTTGAGTTCACCTATAAATCGATTGAGTAATTCTATATCGGCTTCATCCATAATTCCTGCTAGGGAACTTCTAATAATTTTATAGCCATTGTAAATAATAAAAAATCCCATTAATAAAGCAATCGCTTTATCGAGCCAATAGAGTTTTGTAAGAAGCATTAAGCCCAATCCAACAATAATAGCCAGTGTAGAATAAGTATCAATATGTAAATGTTTGCCACTAGCAATTAACGCCAGGGAATTATTTTTTTTACCCATCTTAATACAAACAGAACCAGCAATATAATTTACCAAACCAGTTAGGGCGATTAAAATTAAACCAGTGTCTAAACTTTCTAAATTGCTATGATTAATGAGGTTCGAAATCGTTTCATAAATAATCATTATTCCTGCCGCTACAATCAATCCGCCTTCAATAGCCGCAGAAACAAATTCGGCTTTGCCGTGCCCATAAGGATGTTCAAAATCTCTTGGCTTTGCTGCTATATATAAACTGTAGAGTCCAATGAATCCGGCAAGTACATTCACAATACTTTCAAGTGCATCTGTTAAAATAGCCAGTGAATGCGTAAAATAATAGGCAGAAATTTTCACAATAAAAAGCACCACACTCAATAGCGTGATCCATCGTTGCAGGCGAAAATTTTGTGTAGATGTTTGCAGGATAAAAAGTTTATTTGAAAAGTTTAAAACTGTTCAACGCTATAATCAATGGTACAATGTTTTGCAAGCATGGCAGAAATGCCACAATAAGTTTCATGAGACAATGCAACAGCTCTTTTAAATTTATCTAAATTTTCAGTAGAAACATCTGCTTTATAAACCATGTGAATACTTGTAAAAACCATTGGATGTGTTGTAGTTTGATTGGCCTCTGCAAACACTTCAAATGTAGAATAATCAACTTTCATTTTCTTTAAAATATCCACCACATCAATACCGCTACAACCGCACAATGAAGCTAGTAATAATTTTTTAGGACTCATGCCACTATCCATACTACCACCTTCAACAGTAGTGTCTATTCTAATTGTATGACCATTGTCTGAAACGCCATCAAAAGCAAGTGCATCAACCCATTTAGCAGTAACATTCATGATTCGAAATTTAAATAGATTCAAATCTTTTTTCAACAAAACGCCAGTTCACAACATTCCACCAATTGTTAATATAATCAGGACGTTTGTTTTGATATTTTAAATAGTAAGCATGTTCCCAAACATCTAAACCTAATAATGGGTTTCCTTTTAATTCACTAATATCCATTAAAGGATTGTCTTGATTAGGTGTAGAACCAATCACTAATTTTTTATCGGCATTTATAACAAGCCAAGCCCATCCACTTCCAAATCTATTTTTACCCGCATCTGTAAACTGTGTTTTAAATGCATCGAAAGATCCAAAGTTTTGGTTAATGGCATCTGCTAATTTTCCTTCAGGTTTTGCACCAATTGCAGGGCCCATACACTGCCAGAACAATTCGTGGTTATAATGTCCGCCACCGTTATTGCGCATTTTTGGAGAGTACTTAGAAATATTGTGTAATAGGTCTTCTAGTTTTCCATTAACGGTGTCGAATTTTTCAGCAGCACAAGCATCTGCCAAATTAGTAGCATAGGTTTTTGCGTGTTTACCATAATGAATTTCCATTGTCATTGTATCAATCACTGGCTCTAGTGCTTTTGTTTCATAAGGTAAAGGTTGTTGCACAAAAGGATTGGCTGCAAATCCATTAAAGCGATTGGCCAAAGAAGGCAATGCTGTTAAAGAAATACCAGTTGCAATGGCGGCTTTGCCACTGTTAGCAATAAATTTTCTGCGGCTTGTATGATTATTTAGCATAATTGTAAGTTTTATAATTCGTTTTTCTCTTTATTAAATTTAGCAATAAAAACCTGTAATTGTTTAAAAGATCTATAATAGTACTCTTGGTTAAACAGTTGCGAGTCGCGCATGGCTTTATACGTTAAGAATATACCTATAGGAATGAGTATAAAAGTAGAGAGCCACATACCCAACAATGGACTTGTTGCATTTGATTTTACAAACTTTTCTCCGAACGTATTAAACAAGTGAAACACTACAAAGAAAATGATTGCAAAAACTAGTGGTGTTCCTAATCCGCCTTTACGAATAATAGAACCTAATGGTGCGCCAATTAAAAACAACACCAAACAAGCAATAGAGAGGGTGAATTTTCTATGCCATTCTATTTCGTGTAAACGCAGGTTGGTAGTTCTTGTAGCATAATCAATAGCTAAAATATTTACGTTACTAGTAATGCTGCCAATTTGTGCATTGGCTCTATCATACACCAGTGTTCGCAAACTATCCGGTATAATTTTACTAAAACTTTTTATTTTTTTAATGGATGATTTTTTTACAGCAATCCAACCTGTGTCTGAAAATTTTGTAAAACTTAAATAAGGATTCACTTCTAAAATAGCGCGCTTTAAATAAAAAGAATCAAGCTTGCTAATAGAATCAATGGCAATATTTAACTGACGAACACTTAACATTTTTGGATCGTAAAAAGAACTGTCGCCAGATTTATTCATTTGAAAACTTTTCAAATCAAATACTTTTTTATAAGATTTAAATCCCATCCTAATAAACTCTGTATTGCCTGTGCCACGGTTACCTCGCTCTTGGTAACGCCAGCCATTCTTTAAAATAAATTCTAAAAATTGTTGGTTATTACTAATGCGCATGATACCACTTTCGGCCATAATCATATGGTCTTGTAAGCCGCCGTTTTTTTCAAATATTACTACGTTATGAATAATGCTATCATTTTTTTCTTTGCTACCTAATTTAATCACATAGCCATCAATTTTATCGTAGAAGACGCCTTCTTTAATATCTAGCGCAGGTTTAGAAACAATGATATTATATTTTAGCGCAGAGAGTTTTAATTGCGTTACTGGAATAATATTATTGGCAAACAAAAAAGCCAATCCACTTATAAAAAAAGCAATGACTAATAAAGGGCGCATAAAACGTAAGAGTGGAATACCTGCGGCTTTGATAGCTACTAATTCAAAACTCTCACCCAAATTTCCAAAAGTCATAATAGACGAAAACAATAAAGCAAGTGGTAATGCAGTAGGTACCCAGAATAAGGTAACTAATCCTACTAATTTTAAAACAGTTATAATATCAAGTCCTTTACCCACTAAATCATCTATGTACAACCAGAAAAACTGCATGGTGAGTACAAACAATGAAATGGCAAATGCGCCAATAAAAGGCCCAATAAAGGAACGGACAATAAGGATATCTAATTTTTTTATCACTTTTTACTAGGCTTAAAATTACTAGATGCGAAACGCAAAAGTAAGGCTTTCATTAAAGGAACAGGCATTGGCATTCTTTGAACAAAAAATCCCACTAAATGAGTGGGATTTTTTGGTAGCTACATTTTTAAAAATCTAGCTTATTCTTTTAAAGTCAATGTATTAGGCGCCTAAACGGTGAAATAATTCTTTCACTTGGTATTCCCATAATTGGCTTTGGTCTTTAATTTCATTTTTTTCTGCAAAATCTTTAATCACCAAAATGGTTTGATTAGAAATTTCCGTTTTTTCAATCTTAAACTCAAAATATTCATTCTTCTCGGTGTGTAACCAATGAAAACGAATAAACTTATCTTGTAATTTGTCTAATATTTCGGCTTTATCAGGAACGCCACCGCTCCAAGAGAAACTATAAACATTTTCCCATTCGTCTACCTTGTCTGCAAACCACTCTTGTAAACCAGCTGGAGTTGATAAAAAATCAAATAAAATGCCAGGTGAACATCTAACCGGAAATTCAAGTGTAAAAAGTTGCTTCTTGCTCATTATTCTTATTTTGCTACAATCACTCGTAGGCTTGCAATAATATTAAATAATCCTTCGCCCCCAAATGTTTTTTTGCATAGGAATTGAATAATTGTGATATATACTACAAATCTACTATGAAAATATTATTAAAACATTGAAAATCAATTATATACGAAGTGTTATTTTTTTTCAACATTCTATTAATTTTATCCATTTGAATTGCATATTTGCTGATTTACAGGTATTTATTATTTTTTTTTCCGAATCGCACTAAAAATCATAAAAATATTTAGTGCCAAAAAACCTGTTTTAAGCAAGATTCTCAAAAGCAGTTAAACCATATAAGCACCTATATTTGCAACTCTTTTAAAGTGAACTTAATTGTTTGCTTTTTTTTGAATGATTTGAAAGCAGTGAACTATGTTTAATTCTTTAAGTGAAAAACTCGAGTCGGCCTTTAAGAACCTAAAAGGCGAAGCCAGAATCAACGACCTAAATATTGCCAATACGGTAAAAGATATCCGACGCGCATTGATTGATGCCGATGTGAACTTTAAAATAGCCAAAGAATTTACCGATCGTGTAAAGGAAAAAGCGGTAGGAGAAAAAGTAATCAATGCCATTAGTCCTGGCCAGTTAATGATTAAGATTGTTAAAGACGAATTGACTGAATTAATGGGTGGTACAGAAGCCCAATTTTCAATAACCGGAAATCCTGCAATCATACTAGTAGCAGGCTTACAAGGTAGTGGTAAAACAACTTTCACCGGAAAATTAGCCAATTATTTAAAGACCCAAAAAGGCAAGTCTCCGCTAGTAGTTGCAGCCGATGTTTATCGTCCTGCAGCGATTGATCAGTTAACCGTGTTGGCCGAACAAATAGGGGTTGCTATTTATAGTGAACGCGAAAATAAAGATGTTGTTTCCATTGTAAAAAACGCATTATTAGAAGCAAAAGCCTCCAATAAAAATGTAGTAATTATTGATACTGCAGGCCGTTTAGCGGTAGACGAAGCAATGATGATTGAAGTAGCCAATATAAAATCGGCAGTCAATCCTTCGGAGATATTATTTGTAGTTGATGCAATGACCGGGCAAGATGCTGTAAACACAGCAAAAGCCTTTAATGATCGATTAGATTTTACAGGCGTAGTACTTACAAAATTAGATGGTGATACCCGCGGTGGAGCAGCATTGTCTATCAAATACACCGTTAACAAACCCATCAAGTTTGTAAGTAGTGGCGAGAAGATGGAAACACTCGATGTGTTCTATCCAGAGAGAATGGCGCAACGTATTTTGGGCATGGGTGATATTACTACATTAGTAGAAAAAGCACAGGCGCAGTACGATGAAGTAGAGGCAAGAAAATTAGAAAAGAAAATTCGAAAAAATCAGTTTGATTTTCAAGATTTCTTAGACCAATTGCAGCAGATAAAAAAAATGGGTAACCTTAAAGACTTGATGGGTATGATTCCTGGCGTAAGCAAAGCCATTAAAGATGTAGATATTAATGGTGATGCATTTAA
>Ga0194060_10000159_pt1 | contig 47962 bp, 38 predicted proteins | sample SepL225m_MetaG_FD_163427 | JGI IMG/M metagenome (GOLD analysis project Ga0194060, IMG submission 163427) | Anoxic zone freshwater microbial communities from boreal shield lake in IISD Experimental Lakes Area, Ontario, Canada - Sep2016-L222-5m | ecosystem: Environmental > Aquatic > Freshwater >...
ACTCTGGACGGCGTCGCCGCTGCGTCTCGCCCAGACAAGGCCTCCTGCTCCGGCGGCTTTCGCCTGCTCGGCCAGCCCGTCGAGCTGCTTGCGCGAAAACGCCCCGCCACCCGGCACGGCAAATCCGCGCACCACGCCGCCGGCGGCCACCGCATCCCGGAACACGCCGAAACTCGACTCGACAAACAGCGACGACAGGTCGGTAATCGCCATCCCCACGCGCAGGTCGGGTTTGTCGGATCCGTACCGGGCCACGGCCTCCGCGTACGGCATTCTTGGAAACGGCGTCGCGATCTCGCGCCCCACCTGCCGGAAGATCTCCACCATCAGCGGCTCGATCACGGCGAAGACCAGGTCGCGTGTCGCAAACGACATCTCGACGTCGATCTGCGTGAATTCGGGCTGACGGTCGGCTCGCAGGTCTTCGTCGCGGAAGCACTTGACGATCTGGAAGTAGCGGTCGGTGCCGGCGATCATCAGGATCTGCTTGAAGATCTGCGGCGACTGCGGGAGCGCATAGAACTCCCCGGGGTGGACCCGGCTCGGCACGAGGTAGTCGCGCGCGCCCTCCGGTGTCGACTTGGTCAGGATGGGCGTTTCGATCTCCCAGAATCCCTGCCGGTCGAAATACTGCCGCACCGCCAGCGTCACCTTGTGGCGCAGCCCGAGATTGGCCTGCAGCTTCGGGCGGCGCAGATCGAGATAGCGGTACTTGAGCCTGAGTTCTTCGGACGCGGTCACGTCGTCGGCAATCACAAACGGCGGCACGGCCGCCTCGCTCAGGACGCGGACCTCGCTTGCATGAACCTCGACACCGCCGGTCGGCATCTTGTCGTTCTGCGCCTCGGCGCCGCGCACACGCACCCGACCCCGCACGCCGATGACGAATTCGCCGCGCACGTGTTTGACCCGTTCGAGCAGATCCGGCGCGTCCACCACAATCTGGGTGAGGCCGTGGCGGTCGCGAAGATCGACGAACACCAGCGCCCCGAGGTCGCGAGCCCGGTGCACCCATCCGAGCAGGAGCACGTCCTGGCCCACGTCCGACGCGCGCAGCGCCCCGCAGGTATGCGTGCGAGCCCAGTCGCCGAGTTTGTCAACCACGATCAACCCTCTCGTTCAATAAGCCGACACGGGGGGCGGCCCCTACGCGAATCTCAGCTCTCCCGCCGCGCAGACCGCCCGCCACGCCCGGGCCACGACGGCCGCAGTCGCCGGCGGGGCCGCCCGATGGTCACACCGCGTCGGGACATGTGGCAGGGCACCAGCGATCGCGATCGCGCCCACCCGTCAATCCAGGGCGACCATCCTCGCGACATGCTCCAGCACCACGTCCCGCGGCACCAGCGTCTGCTCGCTGGTCTTCATGTTCTTGACCGCGACGACGCCCGAGGCCAGTTCGTTGTCGCCAAGGATCAGGGCCACAACCGCCTTCAACCGATCGGCCCGTTTCATCTGCGACTTGATGCTGCGCCCTTCGTACTCCATGTGCGCTTCGAGACCGGCGCGACGCAGATCGCGCAGCAGCGCCAGCGCCGCATCGCGCGCCGTTTCGCCCATTGCGGCCACAAAGACGGGCTTCCGGTTTGCGGTCCCGGCCTGCTCCGGCATGGCCAGCACGAGGCGCTCGATGCCCGCCGCAAAACCAATCCCGACTCGATCGGGTCCGCCAAGCTGCTTCACGAGGCCGTCGTAGCGTCCACCGCCGAGAATCGCGTTCTGCGCGCCGATGTTTCCGCCGAGAATTTCGAACGTCGTACGCGTGTAGTAGTCCAGCCCGCGCACCAGCCGGTGCGACAGCCGATACGGAATGCCGTAGACGCCCAGATGCTTCACCACCGTATCGAAGTGCTGGGTGCAAGACGCGCACAGGTAGTCCACCGAGTGCGGCAGGGTGTCGATCACCGGCTGATCCTGCGGCACCTTGCAGTCGAAGATGCGCAGCGGATTGGTCGTCGCCCTGCGCTGGCAGTCGGCGCACAACTTCGCGACATCCTCGCCCAGCGCCGCGATCAGCGCCGCGCTGAACGCCGGACGGCACGCCGCGCACCCCACGGAGTTGATCACCAGTTCGATGCCGCTGATGCCCAGGTCGGTGACCAGCGTCCATGCCAGATCGAGAATCTCGGCGTCGATCGCCGGATCGCTGACGCCGAACACCTCGACGTCGAGCTGATGGAACTGCCGGTAGCGGCCTTTCTGCGGCCGCTCGTAGCGGAACATCGGCCCGATCAAATAGATCTTCGGCACCGCCATCGCCTGCTCGAGGCTGTGCTCGACGAACACGCGGACCAGGCTGGGCGTCGCCTCCGGCCGGAGCGTGATGCGCTCGCCCCCTTTGTCGGTGAACGCGTACATTTCCTTCTGGACGATGTCGGTGGTTTCGCCGGTGCCTTTGGAGAAGAGTTCCTCCTTCTCGATCACAGGCGTGCGCACTTCGGCGTAGCCATAGCGTTCGAAAACGCGACGAGCCACCGCCTCGACGTGCTGCCACCGCTCGACCTCGCCGGGCAAAATGTCGTGGGTTCCGCGGATCGCTGGAATCATGAGCAGGTCATCGAGTCTCGACGCGCAGGCCGCCGGATTAACGCCGGAACCACGCCACCAGCGCCGTCATCACCACGCTGACGATGACCGAGGTGGTGACGGGCACATAAAACGACACGTTGCCGCGTTTGACGAGGATGTCGCCGGGTAAGCGGCCAATCGGCACGCCGTACCAGACAAGCACACCCGCCACCGTGAGCAACACGCCGAAGAACATCAGAACCCGTCCCAGCGCCATGGCAGGCTCCCGGGGGCGGGCCGTCAGATGAGCTCGACGCCCGCGAAAAAGTAGCCCATTTCGTACGCGGCCGTCTCGGGCGCGTCCGACCCGTGCGTGGCGTTCTCGCCGATGCTGCTGCCGAATTCGGCACGCAAGGTGCCGGGGGCCGCCTTGGCGGGGTCGGTGGCGCCCATCAGGTCGCGCCACTTCTTGATGGCCCCGTCGGCCTCAAGCACCAGCACCACGACGGGTCCAGACGACATGAACTCGGTGAGACCCGAAAAGAACGACTTGCCGCGATGCACGGCGTAGAACCCTTCGGCTTCGGCCCTGGTCAGGCTGCGCTTCTTCATCCCGACGACCAGGAACCCGGCCTTTTCGATGCGGTCGATGATGGCGCCGGCGACTCCCCGGCGAACCGCGTCTGGCTTGATGATGGCGAATGTACGTTCCATATGCGTTCGAGTATATCAAGAGAGGGCCCTGGGCCTCCTGCCGCTGGTCTCGAAGGATAGGCGGCAGACCACCGCTGCGTGATGAAGCGCCCTACCGCAACCGCTCGAGGATCTGGGCGAACGCCTCGCGCGACGGGCGCACCACCTGGTCGGGCAGCATCGACAGCGGCGTCTCCACCAGATTCAACAGGTCGGTAAAACTGGGCCGATCGGGATCGACAAACAGCAGGCCGGTGGCGAACTCGCCCCTGGCCGCCGTGTCGTGCAGCAACCGGATGGCCGCCATCGGATCGCGAGGATCGTAGCCCGCGTCGATCTTCTTCAGCAGCACCCGGGAGCCGTCGTGCAGCGTCACGTCCTGCGTCGTGCCGGGCTCGTAGTCCACCGTGATGTCGTCGAAAAACGGCACGAACGTGATGTCGCCCAGGGGCTCGTCGTGATCCTTGACATAGGCATAGCTCTTGGTCGACCCTTCGTGATCGTTGAAGGTGACGCAGGGAGAAATCACGTCCACCAGCGCCGTGCCTTTGTGCGCGATGGCCGCCTTGAGGATCGACGCCAGCTGTTTTTTGTCTCCCGAAAACGAGCGCGCCACCAACGTCGCCCCGAGCTGGATGGCCAGCGCACACAAGTCGATGGGCGGCAGATCGCTCACCACACCGTTCTTGAGTTTTGATCCGCGGTCGGCCGTCGGAGACATCTGCCCTTTCGTCAGGCCGTAGCAGCCGTTGTTCTCGACGATGTAGATCATCGGGATGTTGCGGCGCATCAGATGGACGAACTGCCCAACGCCGATGGCGCCGGTGTCGCCGTCACCGCTGACCCCGATCGGGCACAGGTGCTTGTTGGCCAGCACGGCCCCGGTCGCCACTGCCGGCATGCGCCCGTGCACGCTGTTGAACCCGTGCGACGACCCGAGAAAGTACGCGGGGCTCTTGCTGGAACATCCGATCCCCGACAGTTTGATGACCCGCCGCGGATCGACGCCCATCTCGAAATAGGCTTCGACGATGCGCTCGGAAATCGCGTTGTGCCCGCAGCCGGCGCACAGCGTGCTCTTGCCGCCGCGGTAGGCCTGCGCCTCGAGATTGATGCGATTGAGCTTCTTGCCCGGTGCCGGGGCTGCCGCTGTTTCTGGTGCCATGATCTGATCCCTGGTTACCCGCGCTCCGGGCGTGACGACCCTGCGCCCTCGCGTCGCCCGCCGTCCACCTCTCCCCGCTCCTGCGCAAGGATCGCGTCGGAGACCGACGTCGCGTCGATCGGCAGTCCCGTGTAGTACCGGACGCTCCGGAGCCGGCCGGTCTGGTCCGACGTCAGGTTGAGCTTCAAGAGGCTGAGCATCTGCGCGTCCCGGTTTTGCTCGACGACGTACACGCGAGCGTGTCGTGCCACGAACCGCGCCACCTCGTCGGTAAACGGATGCGATCGCAGGCGCAGGTACGAGGTCTTCAGCCCCGTCGCGTGCCTGAGTTGGTCGCGGGCCTCCTCAACGGCCCAGTGACTGGATCCGTAGGCGATGATCGCCACGTCGGCCTCCGGATCCACGTCGACGATCTCGCGTGGCACCCACTGTTTCGCGGTGTCGAACTTCCGATCCAGCCGGTCCAGCAGTGCCGTGTAGTCGTCGACCCGTTCGCTGTATTGCGCACGGCTGTTGTGGCCCGATCCGCGATTGAAGTACGACGGCATGCCGTCGCCAGGCACCGAACGGTACGCGATCCCGTCGCCATCCACGTCGGTGTAGCGCCCCCACTCACCCAGCCGGGCGAGCGTGTCGGCGTCGAGCCGCTTGCCGCGATCGAGCGGCGCGTCGGGGTACCTGAACGGGTCGGCCATCCAGGTGTTCATGCCGAGGTCCAGGTCGGTCATCACGAAGACCGGCGTCTGAAACCGTTCCGCCAGGTCGAACGCCGCCATCGTCAAGGTGTAGCACTCGTCGGCCGAACTCGGAATGAGCATGATGTGCCGCGTGTCGCCGTGCGACAACACGGCGGTGGTCAGCATGTCGCCTTGCGCGGTGCGCGTGGGCAGGCCGGTTGACGGACCCGCCCGCTGCACGTCGACGATCACCACCGGCACTTCGGTGAAGTAGCCGAGACCCACAAACTCGGACATCAGCGAAATGCCAGGGCCGGAGGTCGAGGTCATCGAGCGCGCGCCAGCCCAGCCTGCGCCGAGCGCCATCCCGACCGACGCCAGTTCGTCCTCGGCCTGCACCACCGCAAACGTCGCCTGCCCCGTCGCCTCGTCCATGCGGTAGCGCTTCAGATAGTCGATCAGCGTTTCGCACACCGTCGAGGATGGCGTAATCGGATACCAGGTGACCACGGTCACCCCGGCCATCAAGGCGCCGAGCGCGACCGCGGCGTTGGCCTCGATGAGCACCTTCCCCTGATTCGCGTTCATCCGCTGGGCGCGGAGACGATCGCGCTTGGGCAGGTTCGCCTCGGCAAATTCATATCCCGCCTTGAGCGCTGCCTGATTGAGGGCAATCGCCTTCGCCTTCTTGCCAAGCTGCTTGGCCAGCGCCACGTCCATCTCGGCCATCTCGACGCCAAGCAGATGCGAGAGGACGCCGTCGTAAATCATGTTGCGGACCAGGCGGCGCAACTTCGCATCCGGACACACCGGCGCGACCAGCTTGTCGAACGGCACCGGATAGAAGACCAGGTCGCTGCGCAGATCCTGCAGCTTCAGGGGTTCGTCATATACCACCACCGCGCCCGCGCCGAGCGCCAGGACATCTTCTTTGGCGGTCTCGGCATTCATCGCGACGAGCAGGTCGATCTCTTTCTTGCGCCCGATGTACCCCCGTTGATTGGCGCGGATGGTGTACCAGGTCGGCAGGCCCGCGATGTTCGATGGGAACAGGTTCTTCCCGGAGACCGGAATCCCCATCTGGAACAGCGATCGAATCAGCACCAGATTGGCGGTTTGACTGCCCGATCCGTTGACCGTGGCCACCTGGATGCTGAAGTCGTTGACGATGTCGTGCGCGACCGCCGCGGCGGGGTCTTGCTGGAGCGCGGACTCAGGCGACATGCAAAGATTCCTACTGGAGTGCACGCGGAGGCGGGGCGAGGGACGCGTTCCGCTCGCCTCGTCGATTCGCGGCCGAATCAGTGATTACCCACGAAACAACTCGGCATAAAGCATAGCACCACGCGTGGGGCGGCGGCGCCAACCTCCGCCTCACTTGTGCGGCCCGCGGTCCTGCTCGCCGACGAACCGTTCGTAGAGTTCAATCTCGCGCAGGTTGCCGATGACCAGCGGCACGCGCTCGTGCAGTTCGCGCGGCGTCAGATCCATGATCCGCGTACGGCCGGTGGTCGCGCCGGCGCCGGCCTGCTCGGCGAGCATCGCCAGCGGCGCCGCCTCGTAGAGCAGCCTCAGCTTGCCCTTGCCGCTCTTCGACTCGGCGGGATAGAGAAAAATGCCGCCATACATGAGGTTGCGGTGGAAATCGGAAACCAGCGAGCCGATATAGCGGTGGGTCGTCTTCTGGTACCGCGGCTCGACGCCCTTCTGCAAATGGTCGACGAAGCGCTGAGTCGCCACGTCCCACTTGGGATAGTTCATCAAGTTGACCGACAGGCACTTGCATGAATCGGGGACCCGGATCGATTCCCGGGCGAGTACGTATTCGCCGATCTCCGGATCGAGAATGAACATGTGGACGCCGTGGCCGGTCGTGTACACGAGCATCGTGCAGGGGCCGTAGAGGACGTAGCCGGCCGCCTCCTGCGTGCGCACCGGTTGCAGAAAATCCTCGAGGTGCGTCTTGCCGTCGCGCGACACGCAGCGCTGGACCGAGAAGATCGTCCCCACCGACACATTGGCGTCAATGTTCGATGATCCATCCAGCGGATCGAACATGACGACGTAGCGATCCTCGCCCGCCGGCCGGGGCGGCAGCCGCACGAACGCATCCTCTTCTTCCGAGGCAAGCCCCGCGATGGACGGCATCCACTTGAAGGTGGCCTTGAGCACGTCGTTGGCAATGATGTCGAGTTTCTTCTGCTGCTCGCCCTGCACGTTGATCGCACCGTGATCGCCAAGCATCTCGAGCAACCCGGCGCGCTGCACCTTGGCGGCAATAATCTTGGTGGCCAAACCGATGCGTCTCAGCACGTTGGAAAAGAGACCGCGGCTTTCTCGGTGCAAGACCTGCTCGTGCGCGATGAAGCTCTCGAGGGTGTGAAAATCCTTCCACGCGGCATGACTCATGGGCCTGATGATAGCAGGAAGCGCCCCGTGCGCTACCCGCGCCGACACCGGACCGCGTGCTACACTTTCGCATTCGGCCAAAGCCGATGATCGCCCTCACGCTCGGCTGCCAACGCTACGGATTGGGGTCAGATCCAAAACACAGCATTTTCCAAGATTCCGGGTCCGGTGGCGTTGGGCGCCCCGTCAGGATCCAAAGAATCGTAGAATGCTGTGTTCTGGATCTGACCCCAAATGGAAACATGACGTCTCGAACGCCTGGTGCCTTTCGGTTCGCCTTCACGGCCGGCGCGTGCCTGCTGCTGCTCCCGCTGAAGATGGTCCGGGGCTGGAACGCGGCGCCGCCCATCACGCTCGCGTCATCGTGGGTCGCCGAGGCCTGCTTTCTGTTTCTGCTATGCGCGCTCGGAATCTGGGTTGGCGGATCGCGACGCCTCCGACGTGCCCTGCTCGGCGGGGGCCTCTTCGTCCTGGTCGAACTGCCGACGCTGGTCGTCATCGCGGTGCACACCTATTACCTGCAGGAATCGGTGGGACGCCGCTGGGCCTTGCTGGACGCGACGCCATCGATGTTGCGGTACTTCTTCGTGGAGATCGTGCAGCGCCACGTCCTCTGGAGTGCCGTCGGCGTGCTGGCCGCGCTCTGCGCCGTCGCGTTCGTGGTCTCGCGCAGACTGGCCGCCCCGCCCGCCAGGCCTGCGCTCCTGCTGCTCAGCGCGCTCTCGGTGGCCGTGCTCGTGCATCAGGCGCGGTGTCCGTTCTATCCGTCGGTGCTGTGGGAGGTCGGCGTCGATCTGGCCGAGGTGATGTCGCATCGAGCCGTCAGTGGGCCGATGTTCTCCCAGATGCTGGAGGACGCCGGCCAGGGGCGCCCTGCTGCGTGGCCCGCACACAGCCCCTTCGACAAGGTGATCGTCTTCGTGATGGAAAGCGTGCCCCTGCGGGCGTTCGAGGATCAAACCCGCGACGTTCCGACGGATGGCTTTTTCGGCCGCTCACGCCAGCACACCCACGCCTACCGCAACTATTTCACCACCAATCAGGACAGCCGCACCGGCATCATGTCGATGTTGTTCTCCCGCCCGGTACCGTTCGAAGCCTATACAGAGGCCGACGTGGCCGGTTACGCCTTTCTCAGAGGCGAGCGGTCGCTGGTCGACGACATGGCCGAGCGGGGGTATACGACGGCGGTCGCGATCTCCCAAATCGACGAGGACGTCGTGGTGCACGAGCTCCCGTCCTGGCGAGACAAGCTGATGCTGTCGGAGCAGGAGTATGCGCACCCGGGGCGTTACTTGTGCCTAAACCCATATCAGTTCGAACAGGGATGCGAGGACCAGATCCTGCTGCCGCGGATTTTCAAGGAGCTTGATGCGCACACGCGGCTGTTTCTGTTCCAGGAAGCGATCTACGGGCACGACGGAGCCTACGAGGACACGATCAAGAAAAGTCCGGTGCAGTACTACGATGAGCATCTCCGGGCGATCGAAGCTCATCTCGCCGCGCGGGGCGAACTCGATCGGACCCTGATCGTCGTGACGTCCGACCACGGCCTTCGCGACTCGGAAGACCGCTCCCGGCGCTGGGTGTACCGGCTTCCCCTGCTGCTCATCAACCCGCGTTTCACCCGCGCCGAGCAGCCGGGCCTGTACAACCAGAGCGACTTCGGGGCGCTGCTCGCCGCCGAAATGGCGGGAGTGCCGGCGCCGCCTCCGCGGACCGCAAGCCTGTTTGTGGGCCCCACCAACACGTCGATTCTCGGAAGCGTCACCGCGGGAGGAGACCTGCTGGTGATCAGACACCGCAAACTGTCCAGCTACGTTCTGGTGGATGGGCACTGCCCCGACGACGACGTGCCGACCGAGCAGCCCCGCGACGGGGTGAGCCCGGCAGCGTTGCTGAATCGGTTTCAGGGGCTGCGCGAGGCGTTTCGTCCGGGGGGGACGGGGACGCCCGCGCCCACGGCGAGCACGGGCAAACGAGAGTAGGGCGGCGCCGGGACCGGAAGCCCCGGCGCACATCAGACAGGGACGCGGGCCACCCCAGCACACGGGGCGCACGGGGCGCCCGGGCCAACACGGCGCGCGCGGGGGACCCACGGGCCGGCACACGGTGGACGGCTCGTACAAAAAGCCGGCGCACGAACGGCCACAGCGGTCGGCTCGTACAAAGGCCGGCGCACGAGCGGCCACAGCGGTCGGCCCATACGACAGGCCGACACGGTGGCCGGCCCGCACAAAAGGCCGGCACGCCGGACGGCACGGGGGCGGCCCCTACGACAGTGAGGCGACGACGGCCTGGCCCATGTCGGCCGGGCTCTTCACCACGCGCACCCCAGCGGCCGTCAACGCCGCCATCTTCTCGGCGGCGGTGCCCTTGCCACCCGCGATAATCGCGCCAGCATGGCCCATCCGCCGTCCCGGAGGCGCGGTCTGGCCGCAGATAAAGCTGACCACCGGTTTGGTCACATGCGCCTTGATGAAGGCGGCGGCCTCTTCCTCGGCGGTGCCGCCGATCTCGCCAATCATCACGATGCCTTCTGTCTCCGCGTCGGCCTGGAACAGCGTCAGGGCGTCGATGAAGTTGGTGCCGATGAGCGGGTCGCCGCCAATCCCGATGCAGGTGGTCTGCCCGAGTTTGAGACGCGTCAACTGGTGGATGGCTTCGTAGGTCAGGGTCCCGCTGCGCGAGACGATGCCGATGCGGCCTTCCATGCAGATCTGCCCCGGGATGATGCCGGCCTTGGCCTTGCCCGGCGAAATCAGCCCCGGGCAATTCGGCCCGATCAGCCGGGTCGTCTTCTGCTCGTTGAGCACCGCCATCACGCGCATCATGTCGAGCGTCGGGATGCCTTCGGTGATGCAGACCACGAGCGCGATGCCGGCGTCGGCGCACTCGAGAATCGCATCGGCCGAGTAGGGCGGCGGGACGAAGATCACGCTGGCGTTGGCGCCGGTCTTGGCGACCGCGTCTGCCACGGTATTGAAAATCGGCCACCCTTCGTGGGTGGTGCCGCCTTTGCCGGGCGTGACGCCGCCGACCACCGTCGTGCCGTACTGCGCCGCCTGCTTGGCGTGGAAGGTGCCCTCTCGTCCGGTGAGGCCCTGCACGAGCAGGCGTGTGGATGTATCAATCAGGACTGCCATGGTTTCTCCCTCACCCGCGCGCGAGCGCCACGACTTTGCGAGCGCCTTCGTCCATGGCGTCTGCCGTCGCGAAATTGAGCCCGCTTTCGCGAAGCATCTTCTTGCCAGTCTCGACGTTGGTGCCTTCCATGCGAATCACGATGGGCACGCTCACCGAGAGTTCCCTGACCGCCGCAATCACGCCCTCCGCAAGCACATCGCAGCGCAGGATGCCGCCGAAGATGTTGATGAAGACCGCTTTCACGTTGGTGTCCGACATGAGAATCTTGAACGCGTTCCGAATCTGTTCGGCGGTGGCGCCGCCGCCCACATCGAGGAAGTTGGCCGGCTCACCGCCCGCCAGTTTGATGATATCCATGGTCGCCATGGCGAGGCCCGCGCCGTTGACCATGCAGCCGATCGTGCCGTCGAGGCGGATGTAGTTGAGCGAGAACTTGGACGCTTCGATCTCGAGCGGATCTTCCTCGGTCACGTCGCGCAGTTCCTTCAGCTCGGGATGCCGGTAGAGCGCGTTATCGTCGAAGTTCATCTTGGCGTCGAGTGCCTGCAGACTGCCTTCGCCGGTCACGATGAGCGGATTGATTTCGACCAGCGACGCATCGGTCGCCTTGAAGGCTTCGTAGAGCGCCGATACGACTTTCCCACACTGGGCGATCGCCGGGCCTTTGAGGTCGAGGGCGAACGCCAGTTTCTTGGACTGAAACGCTTCGAGGCCCGCGGTCGGATGGATGTATTCCTTGAAGAGGAGGTGCGGGGTCTCAGCCGCCACCTTTTCGATGTCCATGCCGCCGGCTGAACTGGCCATCACGACAGGCCGTCCGGTCGCCCGGTCGAGCACGATGGCGAGATACAGTTCGCGCACGATCTGCACGCCCTGCTCAATCAGCACCCGCTGCACCACTTTGCCTTCGGGCCCGGTCTGGTGCGTCACCAGCTTCATGCCGATCATGGCCGCCGCAAATTTCTCGACCTCTTCCATGGTCTTGGCGACCTTGACGCCGCCGCCCTTGCCGCGGCCGCCGGCGTGGATCTGCGCCTTGACCACCACGGGCAACCCGAGGCGCTGCGCGATCGCGACGGCTTCATCGGCGTTGTACGCCACTTCGCCGCGCGGCACGGGCACGCCATAGCGGGCCAAAACCGCCTTTGCCTGATACTCGTGAATTTTCACTGGATTCTTGCGTGTGACGGACCCTCAGGGAAAGGAAACGCCGCGAACGCGAAGGGGTCCGCCGTCCACTTCGCGCCGACGATTGGGGACCAAGCTCACCCGCGATGCTATCGGGCCGGGGGAAGAACGTCAAGCCGCCGTCGCCGGTCGATCCGGTCCTGTCGAGCCCCATCGGCGGCCGAGGCCGCGAATCGTCGGGCCACCCGCCGAACAGCTTCGGGGCTCCTGGACTGGATCACCGCCGGGTCGCCGCAGCGGAACGAGCGCGATGCAGAGGCGTCCGACGGCGCCGCGATTCACGGTCTGGTTGGATGTGCCGATGATCACACTAACAGGTGGCGTGGCGCTCGCTGAGGTGCTCGAACCCAGGACTGGCCGCTACTCAGCCAGCCACACCCAACACGGGGATCCGACGAGTACGTCCGACCGCCCCGCCACCGCCCTTCACCCGCCGAGCCGCGTTGCGCATTGCTCGGCCGCCGATCCCGCCTCATCTCATCCCATCTCATCCCATCCCGCCGCGACACCCATCACGACGAACGGGGCGACACCAACGTGGGCACGCGCGTGGCTCCGGGCACCGCCAGATCCGGCATCGGGGCGGCGGCAAACAACTTCTGCAGCGGCGCCGCCATCCAGCGGGCCCAGTTCACCGACCGCGACACGCGGGCGCTGTCGGTCGACAACCCCGTGTTCGCATACATCTGGCGGTAGAGCTTCGACACCAGGATGAAGGCCAGTTTGGCTTTGAGCGAGTTGACGCACTTGGCGCGACGCCAGACGGCGCCGAAGCTGTAGAAGCGGTCCCAGGTCCGCTGGGTCCGCTCGCGGACTTCCTCGATCCCCATCACCGGATGTTCGGTGTAGACGTGCGGGCGCTTGCCGGCCGGAATCAGCCAATGGTGACTGATCGGCACCCCTTCGACGTTCTTGCCCTGCGCGTCGGCCTCGCTGGCCCATTTCTCGAAATCGACGGTGCCCGGATACGGCGTGAGCATGACGAACTGCGCGAAGGTGATGTCGGCCTGCGTCGCCAGCGCCTCGGTGGCCTCGAAGGTATCCGCCCGGTCGCTCGGCAACCCGAAAATGAACGAACCCAGGACGTGGATGTCGTGTTCGCGGAAGGCCCGCAACCGGGCGATCAGATCGTCACCAGACAGGTTGAAGCCCTTGTAGACTTCCTTCAGGCCTTCCGGCGTGATCGACTCGACTCCCACCAGCGCGCCCTTGATGCGGGCGGCGCGCATCGCCTCGAGGAATTCGACGTCCTCGGCGGCTTCCATCGTGATCTGCGTGAAATAGATGATGTCGTTGGGAAGCGCCGCCAGCCGACGCATCAACTCGAGCCGCTCCTCGCGCATCGCCTGGAGGGCCAGCAGCGACGAGGGATCTTTCCGCCGCGCAGCCGCCGCGAGATCCGACTGGGTGACCGGATAGAAATTGTCGTCGGCCAGCGCGATAAAGCGGAAGCCGAGGCGGCGCAGCTCGACCACCTCGCCCACCACCGCGTCGGTGGTGCGCTGCCGGGGTTGCTGACCGTCGGTCCGCCAGACCGAACAGAACGAACAATGCTTGGGGCAGCCGCGCACGGTCTGGACCGACGCCCACATGTATTTGTCGCGCCGGATGAGATCCCAGCGTGCCGGCACCATGTCTTCGCCGGGAATCTGGCCCGCATCGTACAAGGGCTTCACCTGGCCAGCCGCGCAGTCGCGCACCACCTGGCCCCAGATCACGTCGCCGTCCCCTTTGACCACCGCATCGGCGGCGCCTTCCCGGGCGGGTTCGTCCGGGTAGAGGGTGGCGTGGATGCCGCCATAGATGACGCGGGCGCCCCGGTCGTGGGCGACCTTGCCCACCGCGTACCCGCGCAGCGCGTTGCCGGTGTGGATGCTGATCCCGACGACGTCGCCCCGCTCAATGGTGGTCGGATCGAGGGCATCGAGGCACTCGTCGACCAGGACGGGTTCGCCGAACTCCTTCGGGGTCGCCGCTGCCAGCACGAACAGCCAACGCGGGGTAATCACCGCAACGCCGAACGACGAGTGGCTCGGATTGACCAGATGGATGCGCATGCAGGGAACCTCGACAGATCAGAAAATCGCCGCACGCAAGGCGTGCCGCGGAGTTCGCAACCGAGACAACTACCGCTGCCCCTCGCTCGTGACCTCGCCGGGGGTGTTGCTCGCTCGGATTGAGGCAGTCTGTGTACGATACGCCCTCGGGGGCCGGGTTTCAACCAATTACTGGCGGCCTGTCGAGGCGAAATAGAAATGTCCCCGTTCTTCACGAAATAGAAATGTCCCCCAATTATGGCCTCTGGACGCTGTGCGACACGCGCCGGAGGGTGGCGGGCACGCACCGCCAGAACGGCCTGCGGCCGCGCGCCGGCGACCCCACGTTCCGGATAGGGCCTCGCCGAATCCATCCGCCATCACCGCGGGACGCTGCTCTTCGACGCGATCTCGGGTTGCCTGAATTCAAGCGACCGCATACAATCTCGGGCTGGACTCTTCGGTTGACTGTTCTCGATTCGAGTCCCCCACTCTCGCGTCCCGGCACGAAGGTTCCGGGCTGGAGTTGTTCATGGCTTCGCGCCAGACATCATTATTTTCAACCGTCGCCACGAAAATCCTCATCGCGTTGACGGGGCTGAGCCTGGTCGGGTTCCTGTGCGTGCACCTGGCCGGGAATCTGCTCCTCTATGTCGGCCCCGACAAGTTCAACGCGTACTCCCACGCCCTGATCACCAACCCGTTTGTCATTCCGGCCGAAATCGGCCTCACGTTGATCTTCGTGATCCACGTGCTCGAAACGGTGACGCTGTGGTGGACCAATCGCGACGCGCGTCCCATCGGCTACCAGACCTCGGCGTGGGCCGGAGGCAAGAGCCGCAAGTCGGTCGCCTCGACCACCATGATCTGGACCGGGTCGTTGATGTTCGTGTTCCTCGCGGTGCACGTGGCGACGATGAAGTACGGCGCGTGGTACACGACGAGCATCCACGGTGTCGAAGGCCGCGACCTCTACACGCTGGTGCGGCAGGTCTTCGGCAATCCGCTCTGGGTGGCCTTCTACGTGCCGTGCGTGGGGGTGACCGGTTTCCACCTGTGGCACGGGTTCTCGAGCGCGTTTGAATCGCTCGGACTCAACCACCCGACGCTGACGCCGCGCGTGTTGACGGTCGGCAAGGTCCTCGCCGTGCTGATGGGCGCCGGATTCGTGTCGATTCCTCTCGTGCTGTTTTTCATGGGGAGCCGATCATGAGCGGCGCACCGCAGATTGCCCCGGCGGGCACCCGGACGCTGGACGCGCGCCTGCCGTCGGGCCCGCTGCCGGAGAAATGGGATCGGTACCGCTTCGACGCGAAGCTGGTCAATCCCGCCAACCGCCGCAAGTTCACCGTGATCGTGGTCGGCACCGGCCTGGCCGGCGGGGCCGCCGCCGCGACGCTGGGCGAAGCCGGCTACAACGTGCTGAGCTTCTGCATCCAGGACAGCCCGCGACGCGCGCACAGCATTGCGGCGCAGGGCGGCATCAACGCCGCGAAGAACTACCGGAACGACGGCGATAGCGTGACGCGCCTGTTCTACGACACGGTCAAGGGCGGCGACTATCGGGCGCGCGAAGCCAACGTCCACCGGCTCGCGCAGGTCAGCAATCACATCATCGATCAGTGCGTCGCGCAGGGCGTGCCGTTCGCCCGCGAGTACGGCGGGATGCTCGACAACCGCTCGTTCGGCGGGGCGCAGGTGTCGCGCACCTTCTATGCGCGCGGCCAGACCGGGCAGCAGCTGCTGCTGGGCGCATACCAGGCGATGATGCGCCAGGTGGGCGCCGGCACGGTCAAGATGTTTCCGCGCCACGAGATGCTCGACCTGGTCGTGGTGGGCGGACAGGCGCGAGGCATCATTGCGCGCAACCTGACCACCGGCAAGGTGGAGCGCTTCGAGGCGGCCGCGGTGCTGCTGGCCACCGGCGGGTACGGCAACGCCTACTACCTGTCGACCAACGCCGTCAATTCCAACGCGACCGCGATCTGGCGGGCGCACAAGCGCGGGGCGCTGTTTGCCAACCCCTGCTTCACGCAGATCCATCCGACCTGCATCCCGGTATCCGGCGACCACCAGTCCAAGCTCACCCTGATGAGCGAGAGCCTGCGTAACGACGGGCGCGTCTGGGTGCCGAAGAAGGCCGGAGACCGCCGCCCCGCGGGACAAATCCTCGAGGACGATCGCGACTACTACCTGGAGCGCCGGTATCCGGCGTTCGGCAACCTCGTCCCGCGCGACGTGGCGTCACGGGCCTCGAAAGCGGTCTGCGACGAGGGCCGCGGCGTGGGCGACACGGGTCTGGCCGTCTACCTCGACTTTGCCGATTCGATCCAGCGGCTGGGCGAGGACGTCATCCGGGAGCGGTACGGCAACCTCTTTCAGATGTACGAGAAAATCACCGACGAGAATCCGTACAAGGCGCCGATGCGCATCTACCCCGCCATCCATTACACGATGGGCGGTCTCTGGGTGGACTATCACCTCATGTCCACGATCCCGGGCCTCTTCGTGCTGGGCGAAGCGAACTTCTCGGATCATGGAGCGAACCGGCTGGGGGCCAGCGCGCTGATGCAAGGATTGGCGGACGGCTATTTCGTCGCGCCCTCCACGGTGCCGCATTATCTGGCCAGTACCACGCTGCCGAGAGTGACCACCGACCACGACGCGTTCGAGGAAGCCGAGTCGACGGTGCGGGCCAAGCTGAAGCGGTTGACGTCCACCGGCGGCCACAAGACACCGCACGAAATTCATCGCACGCTCGGCAAGCTGATGTGGGACCACGTCGGCATGGGCCGCAACGAGGCCGGCCTCAAACAGGCGCTGGCGGGCATCCCGGGATTGCGGGAGCAGTTCTGGCGGGAAGTCGCGGTGCCGTCGGGCGGCGAAGAGTTCAGCCAGATTCTCGAGTACGCGGGCCGCGTGGCAGACTACCTCGAACTGGCCGAGTTGATCGCGCTCGACGCCCTCGAACGGCGCGAGTCCTGCGGCGGACATTTCCGCGAAGAGTTCCAGACCCCCGACAACGAAGCGCGGCGCGACGATGAGAACTTTGCGCATGCGGCGGCGTGGGAGTACGTCGGAGAGGGCGCATTGCCCATCCGCAACACCGAACCGCTGTCGTTCGAATTCGTGAAGCCCAGCCAGCGGAGCTACAAGTAAACCATGGACACCATGACCCTCAAGCTGCTGGTGTGGCGGCAGGCCACCGCCAATGACCCGGGCCAAATGGTCCCGTACACCGCCGAGCAGGTCTCGCCCGACATGTCGTTTCTCGAGATGCTCGACGTGGTCAACGAAGGCCTCATCAAGAAGGGTGAGCCGCCGATCGTGTTCGATTCGGATTGCCGGGAAGGCATCTGCGGGATGTGCAGCCTGGTGATCAACGGGATTCCGCACGGCCCCGATCGCGGCTCCACGGTGTGCCAGTTGCACATGCGCAAGTTCAAGGATGGCGACACCATCACGATCGAGCCCTGGCGCGCCAAGGCGTTTCCGGTCCAGAAGGATCTGGTGGTGGATCGGGGCGCCTTCGATCGGCTGATCGCGGCGGGCGGCTACGTGTCGGTCAACACGGGCAGCGCCGCCGATGCCAGCGCGCTCCCGGTGCCGCGCGATCTGGCCGAGATTGCCATGGATTCGGCCGCGTGCATCGGATGCGGGGCGTGCGTGGCGGCCTGCAAGAACGCGTCGGCCGCGTTGTTTGTGGGCGCCAAAGTGTCGCAACTCGCGCTGCTGCCACAGGGCCATCCCGAACGCACCTCGCGGGTCCGATCGCTGGTGACGCTGATGGACGACCTCGGCTTCGGCAACTGCTCGAACGAAGCGGAGTGCGAAGCGGTGTGTCCGAAGGAGATCCCGATTTCAAACATCGCCCGCCTGCGTCGCGAGTACATGCGCGCGATGGTCGCCGGCTCCAGGACCTGACTCTGGGGTCAGACCGCGGGTCTGACCCCACGATCGCAGCACCCTGGGGTCAGACCCGCGGTCTGACCCCACGATCGCAGCATCGGGTTGCCACTAGCGCCCGACGCCAGACGATCCAAGCCGCTGCTCTCCCCTGGCGCCAGGCGTCGCCACCCGGCCGCCCGGGTTGAAGGGCCGCGGACCCTTCTGATCGGGATCGCATCCACCCTCGAGCCGACAGAGCACGTACGCCGCCGCACGGCCCAGCCGCGTCATGTGGTCGCCCAGCCAGCTCGCCTTGTCGCCCGGACTGCCCGACACCGCCTCTTTCGCGCCCTTGCCGTAATGCTTGAGATCGGTCAGCCGGTCGACGTCCCGCTCTGATGGCGGAGCGGTGTCCCGCTGCCACCGCTGGGTGTCCTTGTAGCGCCCTCCCCAGTCGCCGTAGCGATCGGACGGATCGGGGGCCGACGGCCCGTGCGCCAACCGAGCGGGCTCGGCCGGGCCAGCCCCATCCGGCACGCGGCCTCGGCCGTTCGATCGGCCGGTGAATGCCCAGCCCTGATCGTCGATCTGAAACGTCTCGAGACGGCCGTTGGCCGGCTGCTTGTAGACCAGCCGTTTGAACGCGTACCCCTTGATCCCCGGATCGCCAGGCACCGTGAGCGGCGCCACCCCTTCGTCATACGCGGCTTCGAGGGCCCAGCCGTCGGGCGAACGGACGGCGGTGATCCGCTGGCGCGCGTCGCGTTCCACGGCGTACACCTCGGGCACCATCACTTGCACGGTCATCTCGGAATACGACGAGGCGGAAAACCGGATGAAGAAGCCGGCCGGGTCGAGACTCCATCGTCGGGCCGGAATCTCGCGGTCCCCGTCCTGCGGTTCGGCAGAGCCGTCGGGGACGGCGACAGCAGCCATCTCGGCGTAACTGGCGCCGCTTGCCAGCATGTCGCGCAGCCGGGCCTGCGCGTCGAGAACCGCGAACACGGCCGGGGGCAGACGCGACTCGGCCTGGTCGCGCACCGCCTCCCAGAGCCGTTCGACCACCGACGCCTCGAGCGACACGATGTCGGCGGTTGAAAGCAGTCGCCGCGCGACGTTCTGCAGTTCCGCGGGCAGCGTCGAGAACTTCGCGCCTGCCAGAATCGCCCACAACAGCGACTGGGCGTCTTGCTGCTGGATGTCCGGGTATCGATACAGGCGCGTCAAAATGTCGCCGACGATCCTGGCCTTCGGCCCGGCCAGCGGTGCCGCCAGATAACCGTCGCCACGCGACGCGCCGGGCGCACCAGCCTGCAGGCAGAAGCTCTTCGCGCGAAATTCATAGACACCCGCCGCGAGTGTGAACGCGCCATCGGTATCGCGCGACAGCGACGTCATCTCCAGCGGCGTCGCCTCGGCCTCGTCATCCAGGATCGGCGAATCGCGATACGCATTGGCGACACTGGTGGACAGGGCGGACGGCGCACTGAGAATCCGATCGAGGCCAGGAATCGGCGGGAGACGCGGCAACGGGTTCTGCGCGATCACCGAGGCCGATGCCGTCCCCGCCGCCACCAGCGCCACCGCGAGTCGAGTCCACGTGAATGATCGAAGAGCCATGCGTCCTCCTCTGCATCGGATTGCCGAAACGGCTGCCCCCGCCGGCGCCGCGTGGTCGACTTGCCGGGTGATCTACTCGCCGGATGGAGGCAGCAACCCTTGCCGCTCCAACTTTCGCCGCACGCGCGGCGGACCGCCGACCACGCCGCCACGACCGGCCGGCGTCACAGGCGCGCGAGCCCGCACCTCCCCCATCAGTCTGGAGGCCAGGGCTGCCGGGTCTTCGCCCGGCCTCGGCTGACCGGTAACCGTCGGCATGAACTCGACCCGTACGCGAGGCCGTCGGGGCCACCGGACAAAATCGGTCGTGCCCGTGACGGCGCACAGCACGACACGCACGCCAGGGCACCTGGCGGCCAGCACGCCGACGCCGCTGCGCGCCCGGGCCGGCGCGCCCCACGACAGGCCGCCTTCCGGGAAGATCGCCACCGCGTCGCCGTCCCTCAGCGCCTCAACGGCGCGATCGAGCGCGCTCCCGTCGCCGGCGCCGCGGGTGACCGGCAACTGCCTGAGCAGGTTCAAGGCCTGCGCCAAACCGGGCACGTGCCAGAGATTCGCGCGCGCCAGGAACCGCACGCGCCTGCGCGGTTCGATCGCCAGACCCACCATCAGCGGGTCCCACTGGCTGTCGTGATTGGGCACCACCAGCAACGGGCCCGTCTCGGGCACGTGTTCGAGTCCGACCACGTGCAGGCGCCCCCACCACACGACCGGGCGCAGCACCAGGACGGCGAAATCGTAAAACATCACGTCAGAGACCTCGCAAACATTCTGGCCTGATCGCCACGTGCCCGGCGAGTGCCGCGTCGATCGCCCCGATCAGCTTCGCCTTCGATTGCGGCATCCGCCCGGTCATGGGCAGGTAGTTGCTGGCGTGATTGCAGGTGAAATACGTCTGGCACTCCAGCGCATCGACGAACGTCCGGATTTCGTCGAGCGACCCGCGCGGCGAGGGCAGCGTGGCCAGGCCCGACCCGATCCGGTCGCAGAGCGCGGTGCCGGGTACAGGCGTGTACGTGAGAAGCGCGGTAAACTCCGGCGCCATCTGGTTGATCGCCTCGGCAGACCGACGCGCGTGCTCCAGGCTCCGCTCGACGCCGGCCAGGCCGATCAGGACCATCACCGACACGGTCATCCCGGCCAGCCGCGCCCGCCTCACCGCCTCGACGATGTCGCCCGGTGTGGCCCCTTTGTCGATGGCCTCCAGCGTCTCGGGATCACCGCTTTCGAGACCCACGTACAGCATCCTGAGCTTCCGGCTCCTCAGCGCGGCGAGTTCGTCGCCCGTCTTGCTGAGCACGTCGCGTGCGTTCGCGTAGGCACCTATGCGCTGAAGTTGCGGAAACGCCGCATTGAGCAGATCGAGAATGGCCGTCAAACGGCGGGGCGACAGGCACAAGGCGTCGCCATCGGCCAGAAACACCCGCCGCACGCCTGGACCAAGTGCGGCGCGGGCCTGGTCGATGTCGGCGCGAATTTCCTCGTCGGTCCTGATCCGGAAACGCTTGGTGGCGTACATCCCGCAGAACGCACAGCGGTTGTGCGAACATCCGATGGTGGCCTGAAGGATGAGGGAATCCGCCTCGCTGGGCGGCCTGAAGACGGGCGGTTCACACAGCGGAATCATGGGGCGGCAACATTGTATCCGAGGGCGCCGCCCGACAGATCGAATGGCGGCGCGATCACGCGCCAGCGTCGGTGTGCGCGTCAGACGACAAGTGAGGTACCATCAGCGGTTCGGTTGGTCGGCACTGCGGAATCCTCCGACCAGCCCGTCTCGCCCCGCGAGCTGGAGTCGCACGCCATGAAGTCGTTGTTTCGCCCCGTTACTGCCGCGCTGCTGCTGCTGTGCGGGCTGGTCGCGCCAGCCACAGCGCAGACAGGTTCCTCGGAGACGACGCGAGAGACCAGCGCCAGTCTGTCGACGCTCTCGGCTGGCGGCATCGCCGCTGGACTCGGCGCGGGGTCGCCCCTGTTGGGAGGCGTCCCGTCGGGCACGCTGCAAAGCGGCGTCGTGCGTCTCACGCTGCACGACGCGCTCAACCGTGGCCTCGCGCATAATCTCGCCGCGGTGGTCAGCGCGCAGCGCGTCCGATCCGCCGACGCGGTTCGATGGTCGGCGCAAAGCGGGCTGCTGCCGACCGTGTCGGCCACGCTGGCGCAGGCCAAGGAACAAATCAACCTCCAGGCGTTCGGGATTCCGGTGGCACCTGGCGAATCGCCGATTGTCGGCCCTTTTACGGTCTCGGATCGGCGTTTCTCGGTCGAACAGACGCTGTTCAGCTACAGCGCCATCGAGTCGGCGCGCAGCGGCAGCGCGGTCAAGGCCGCCGCCGGGTACGCGCACCAGGACGTCCGGGATCAGGTCGTCGTCGTGATCGCCGGACTGTACCTGCAGATTGTCTCCACGCAGAGCCGGGTCGAGGCCGCGCGCGCCCAACTCGGTACCGCCACGGCCCTCTACGACCGGGCCGTCGCCATGAAGCAGGCCGGGATGGCCGCCGGCGTCGAAACGATCCGCGCGCAGGTGCAGGTGGAGAACCAGCGCCAGCGCGTGATCTACTTCGAGAACGAAGTCGCCAAACAGAAGTTGCAGCTGGCCCGGGCCATCGGGATGCCGCTGGCGCAGCCCTTCGAACTGGCCGACCGGTTTCCGTACGCCTCGATCGGCGACATGGCTCCCGACGAAGCGATCGCGCGGGCCATGGCGACGCGCGCCGACTACAAGAGCCTGGCGGCACAGCTGAAAGCCGCGGAGTTTTCGCGCCAGGCCGCCATCGGCAGTTTGCTGCCGACGTTGAACCTGGCCGCCGACGTGGGCAACATCGGCCCGCAGTGGGGGTCGGCCCTGCGCACCTTTTCGCTGGTCGCGGCGGTGCACATCCCGATCTTCCAGGCCGGCCGCGAACGCAGCCGGATTCTGGCGGCCGACGCGCTGCTGGAACAGGAACGCGCCCAACTGGCCGACCTCCGGGTGCGGATCGAATACGACGTGCGGGCGGCCCTCCTCAACGTCGATGCGGCAGATCGGCTGGTCAGGGTGGCGAAAGGCGCCTCCGATCTCGCCGCGCTGCAGCTTGCGCAGGCGCAGGATCGGTTTGGCGCCGGTGTGACGAGCCATCTCGAAGTGGTGCAGGCCCAGGAGTCGGTGGCGACGGCGAGCGACAACCTGATTGCCAGCCAGTTTTCGCACAGCCTCGCCAAAGGCGCACTGGCCCGTGCCCTCGGCATTGCCGAAGCGTCGGTCGAGCGGTTTCTTGGAGGACAGCAGTAATGGCGTTCATGACAGACAATCCGCGAGCGCGGGCCATCCTTGTGGGCGCCCTGGTGGTCGGGGCCTTGGCCGCGGTCGGTGCCTCCTGGTACTACGCCGGGCGCGAATCCACCGATAACGCACAAATCGACGGACACATCACCCCGATTGCCGCGCGGGTCGGCGGAACGGTCGCCACCGTCACCATCCACGAGAATCAACTGGTGGAGGCCGGCGCGGTTCTGATCACGATCGACCCCCGCGATTACGAGGTCGCGCTGGCGCGAGCGCAGGCGGATCTGGCCGACGCGACGGCCGCCTTCGACGCCGCGCGCAGCGGTGTCCCCATCACGACCACGGCCACCTCGGGCCAGTTGACGACCGCCAAGGCCGCGGTCGAGCGGTCGCAGACTGGCATCGAGATCGCCGGCAAGGACCTCGAGTCCTCGCGCGCCAGGCGCACCTCGGCGCAGGCCCGGGTCCGGGAGGCGCGGGCCAACCAGGCGCGGACCGCCAAGGATCTCGAACGTCTCAAGCCTCTGGTCGCGAAAGACGAGGTCTCTCAGCAGCAGTACGATCTGGCGGCCACCGCCGCCGAGTCGGCGGCCGCCAACACCGAGGCCGCTCTCGCCGCGCTGGCCGACGCCGAACAGGGCGCGCTGGCGGCCGAAGGACGCCGGTCGCAGGCTCTTCAACAAACCCAGCAGGTCCAGGCCGATCTGCGCACGGCCCAGACGGCCCCGGCCCAGGTGACGGTCACCAAGGCCCGCGCCTCGTCGGCTGAGGCTCGGGTCGCGATGGCGAAAGCCGCGCTGCGTCAGGCCGAATTCAACCTGCAGTACACGCAAGTCAAGGCGCCGGTCCGCGGCTACGTGAGCAAGAAGGCCGTCGAGCCGGGTCAGGTGATTCAGCCCGGCCAGCCCCTCTGTGCCGTGGTGGCGCTCGACGACGTGTGGGTGATGGCCAACTTCAAGGAAACGCAACTGAACGGCGTGCGCCCAGGCCAGCGGGCCGTGATCCACGTGGATATGTACGGCGAAGACTTCCCCGCCACCCTCGACAGCCTCTCGGCGGCCACCGGGGCGCGCTTCAGCCTGCTGCCTCCCGAAAACGCCACGGGGAATTTCGTCAAAGTGGTGCAACGCATCCCGGTCAAGATCGTGCTCGACCATCCACCGTCTGCCGATCGACCGCTGCGTCCCGGCATGTCGGTGACCGCCACGGTCTTGACGCGCTGACCGCCATGAGCGGCGAGTCGACGGCCGTCGCGGTCCGCGCTGGTACCGGCTCCGGCGGGGAGTCTGGCGCCACCCATCCGTGGCTTCAGGCGCTCGCCGTAATGGCGGGCACCTTCATGGTCGTGCTCGACAGCACGATCGTCAACGTCTCGCTGCCCCACATCGCCGGCAGCCTCTCCGCCACGATCGAGGAAACCACCTGGGCGCTCACGACGTACCTGGCCGCCAATGCGGTGATCCTGCCGATCACCGGCTGGCTGGCCACGTTCTTCGGCCGCAAGCGCCTGCTGCTGCTGTCGGTGGTCGGCTTTACCGCGACGTCCGTGCTGTGCGGCATGGCGACCTCGCTCTGGTTCCTGATCGCCTGCCGCATCGTTCAGGGCGCCACCGGCGGCGTGATGCAGCCGATGTCGCAGGCCATCATGCTCGAGGCATTCCCACCCCGCAAACGCGGGCAGGCCATGGCCTTCTGGGGCGTCGGCATCGTCGTCGCGCCCATCCTGGGGCCGATGCTGGGCGGATGGCTCACCGAGAATCTCAGCTGGCGCTGGGTCTTCTACGTGAACGTTCCGGTGGGCCTCGTGGCGTTTTTTCTGATCGAAGCCTTCATCGTCGATCCGTCGTATCTGCGCCGGCTGTCGTCGAAGGTGGACTGGTGGGGACTGGCGTTGCTGGGCATCGGCATCGCGACGCTTCAAATTGGCCTGGACCAGGGGCAGAAAGAGGACTGGTTCTCGTCGACGTGGATCGTGGCGTTGCTGATGGTGGCGGCGGCCTGCCTGATCGGCCTGGTGATTCGCGAACTGCTGGTCGACAATCCGGTGGTCGATTTCAGGATTTTCAAGGAGCGCACGTTCGCGGCAGGCGTGACGCTGATGACACTGATGGGGTTTGTGCTCTACGGCAGCCTCGTGGTGATGCCCGTGATGCTGCAAACGCTGCTCGGCTATTCGTCGGTGACGGCCGGCAACGCGATGGCGCCCCGCGGCGTCGGCACGTTGCTGCTGATGCCGGTGGTGGGCATGATCATCGGACGGGTTGATGCCCGGAAGATCCTGGCCGCAGGATTCCTGATCTCGGGTCTCACGTTCTTCTGGATGGGCCAGTTGAACATGAACATGGGCTACTGGGACATCTTCTGGCCGCAAGTGGTCCAGGGCATGGGGCTCGGGCTGCTGTTTACGCCGCTGGCCACCGTGTCGATGGACCGCATTGCGCGCGAGCGGATGGGAAACGCGACGAGCCTGTTCAATCTGATGCGCAACATCGGGGGCGCGGCAGGCATCGCGATGGTGCAAACGCTGCTCGCCCGGCAGCGACAAATCCACACCAACGTCCTGATTGCGCACGTCACCGAGTACGATTCGGGGTCGCGGCAGCTGCTGACCGGCCTGAAATCCGCGTTTGTCGCGCGGGGCGCCGATGCGGTGACGGCGGTCGAACGCAGCTACGGGGCGGCGTTCGGCATCGTGCAGCGCCAGGCCGCCATGATGGCGTTTATCGACGTGTTCTGGGCGATGGGCATCGTGTTTCTGGTGCTCCTGCCGTTGATCGCGATCATGCGCCGGCCGCATGACGGGGGCCCGGGCCCGATCGCCGCCGCAGAATGACGGCTGCTGATCAGGCGGCCGCTGGCCGGCTGGGGATCCCGGCGGCGGCCCGCGGCGGCACACCCTCGAAGGCCATGCAGCGACGTAGCCCCGTGCAACTTTCCGGTCGGAGGTCATCGATGTCGAATCGGCCTGTCGCACGACACCTGAAATCCAGCCCCACGATGGAAGGGGCTGGCGTCCGTCTTCGGCGAGGCTTCGGTTTCGGCGATACCGACGCCTACGATCCGTTTTTGCTGTTTGACGACTTCCGAGGAGACCGCCCCGACGACTATCTGGCGGGGTTCCCGTGGCATCCGCACCGGGGCATCGAGACGATTACGTACGTGCTGGCCGGCGAGGTCGACCACCGCGACAGCCTGGGCAACGCGGGCACGCTGGGCGCTGGCGACGTCCAGTGGATGACGGCCGGCAGCGGCATCATTCACCAGGAGATGCCGCGTGGCGACGGGCACGGCCGGATGCACGGCTTCCAGTTGTGGGCGAATCTGCCCTCGTCGTTGAAGATGGCCGATCCGCGGTACCAGGACATCCAGGCGAGCGCGATTCCGGAGGTCACCGAAGACGACGGCACCCGCGTGCGGGTGGTGTGCGGCGATTTCTGGGGCGTGCGCGGCCCGGTGGACGGCGTGGCGGCCGACCCCCAGTATCTTGACGTGCACGTCCCTGCCGGCGTCACTCGACGTCTGCCGGTGGCGACCACGCGGCACGCCTTCGCGTACGTGTTCGACGGGACCGGCCAGTTCGCCAACGCTTCGGCGCCACAACCGGTGCAGACCGGGTCGTCGGTCGACGGGGCTGGCGCCGTGTCCACCGCGGTCGACAACCGGTCGCTGGTCCTGTTCGATTCGGGCGACGCGGTGGTGGTGCAGGCGGGCGAGACCGGACTCCGATTCCTGCTCGTGTCGGGCGAACCGCTTCGCGAACCGGTTGCGTGGCGTGGCCCGATTGTGATGAACACGCAGGATCAGCTACGCACCGCGTTCCAGGAATACCAGAACGGGACGTTCCTCAAACACCGGCCGGCGGCGGCGCCTCGGAATTGAGCGGGGGCAGCAGCGGGCTCAGAATATTGCGAAGCGTGGCGATCCGGTAGGGCTTCTGCACCACGGCGGTCACGCGGCGGGCGCCCAACCGCTCGACGACCTCACTCTCGCTGAAGCCGCTCACGATCACGATGGGCAGATCGGGGTGGAGCGCTTGGATTTCGGCGGCCGTCTCGGCTCCGTCCATGCCAGGCATCGTCAAATCCAGCAGCACACATCCCACATCGGTATCGGGCTGCTGCAGCAGTTCGATGGCCTCGTGTCCGCTCGAGACCGACGCCACGCCGTAGCCCAGACGCTCGAGCATCTGGCAGCAGATGCTGCGGACGGCGTCCTCGTCGTCGACCACGAGCACGGTCTGGCTGGCGGCGTGGACGGGATCTGCGGCGGCAGCGCCGACCACCCTCCGATCGACATCGGCGCGCCCAGCCGCGCTGCCGGCGGGCAACACGGCCGTCACCGTGGTTCCATGACCGGGCTGGCTGTCGACGAAGATGGTGCCTTTGTGCGCCCTGAGAATGCCCAGCACGGCCGACATGCCGAGGCCGCGGCCCGCGAATTTCGTGGTGAAGAAGGGCTCGAACAGCCGCTCTTGCACGGCTGGTTCCATGCCGGCACCGGTGTCGATGACGGTGAGCAGCGCGAAGCGCCCGGCCGACTCCACATCCGGCACGTACCCTTTGCGGAGTTCCTCGGTCGTCAGATCGTGCGCCTCGGTGGTCAGGGTGATGCGTCCGGCGTTGTCGCCGATTGCCTCGGCCGCATTCACGATGAGGCTCATCACCAGTTGTTGAATCTGTGACGGATCGCCTTCGACCGGCGGCAGGTCGGGAGCCAGAATCGCGTCGAACCGGATGGACGGGCGAATCGAGGCGCGCAGGGTTGACGACATCTCCTCGATCAGCGCGTTGATGTCGAGGGGGCGCACTTCGAATCTCCCCCGTCCCGAATAGGCCAGCAACTTGGCGGTGAGCGCCGCCACGCGGCGGGCGGCCGTCTCGGCCTCCCGCAGATACGCGGTGAGCGGCGATTGCCACGGGGCGTCGCCAAGGGCCAACTCGATATTTCCGAGAATCGCCACGAGCAGGTTGTTGAAATCGTGGGCGATGCCGCCTGCGAGCACGCCCAGGCTTTCCAGCTTCTGCGAGTGCTGCACCTGCCGCTCGAGGGCGACGCGATCGTCCTGCGCGCGCCTGGTTTCGGTCAGGTCCCTGACCACGGCGATCCGGAACCGTTTCGCGCCCAGTTGTGTATAGCGGGCGCGGACCGCGACCGGGATCGACGAGCCATCGGTCCGACGGACCACCACTTCGTAGGCGGCGGTGGAGGTGGCCCCCGGCTGCGCGTTGATGTCCTCGACCGATCCGCCGGTGACAGAGGGAGCAGCCCGGTGGCCGATGACGTCGGGAGCGGTGAGGCCCAGCATGTCCAGCAACTGCTGGTTCGCATGCACGATGATGCCTTCATCGGTGATGGCGATGCCTTCGGCGGTCGCGTCGGCCAGCAGGCGGAACCGCTCCTCGCTTTGCCGCAGCGCCTGCTCGGTTTCTCTCCGGTCGGTGACGTCGGTGATCGATCCGGCCATCCGTTCCGGTCGGCCGTGGGCGCCGCAATAGACGTGTCCGCGTCCTTCGACCCAGCGGTTCGTGCCATCGGGCCGCACGATGCGATGCTCGACGCGGTAGGGCTCGGACGGATGCGCGAGTGCCGCCTGGATCGCCTCCTGGAGCATCCCGCGGTCGTCGGGATGCACCATCGCGAGGTAGGCCTCGAAAGTGCCGGCAAACGATCCCGGCGCCATGCCGAACAGGACTTCGACCTGCCCCGACCAGGTGAGCGCATTGGCGTCCACGTGCCAGTCCCAGAGGCCGGTCCGGGCCCCTTCGAGCGCCAGCGCCAGCCGCTCGGTGGTGAGCCGGAGATCCAGCTTCCTTCGGGTGAACCGGAAGCGCGTAGCTGCGATCGCGGCCCGCCGCCACGCGCGGGCCAGCAACGGCTGGTCGGAAGCCCTGGGGGCCGGGTGTTGGGGGTCAGTCATCGTTGCCCGTGCCGCGTTCGCCGTTCCAGTCCCGCATCCTTGAGTAGCCTATACCGGTTAGTGGCAGGACACCACCGCCGCCCACCGTGTGCCGACCATGGCCGCGGTGGGCCCAAACTCACCCCACGGGCGCAAATGTGGGTCGCCGGTCGGCAGGGCCACTTGCGAACGATCGCGTCGCGGGTCTTCAGCGCCTCCCGCAGGCGCCCGACCGGCCCGTTTGGCGGCACGCGTTGGAGGGTTCCGAAGGCTTCAAGCGAAGCAGGCCCGCGAAAGAACGTGGCGAGCGAAGCGGCGGGCGCGAGGCGACGGAGGCCTCGCGCTCGCCGTCTGACACGGCAGACTACTTGGCCGCGAGGACCTCGTCGGCGGTCTTCCTGACGGCATCGACCGATTTGGCGAACGCCGCTTTCTCGGTCTCGGTCAGTTCGAGTTCGATAATCTTCTCGACGCCGTTCTTGCCGAGAATCACGGGCACGCCCACAAACAGGCCCTTGACGCCGTACTCGCCCTCGAGCAGCACGCACGACGGAATGATCTTCTTCTTGTCGTAGACAATCGCCTCGACCATCTCCATGGCGGCGATCGCGGGCGACCAGAATGCCGAGACGCCAATCAAGCCAACGATCTCACCGCCCGCTTTGCGGGTCCGCGCCTCGATCGCGCCGAGCGTCTTGTCGTCGACGAACTTCTCGACCGGCATCCCGCCCACGCGGCAGCAACTGCGGATCGGCACCATATCGTCGCCGTGTCCACCGAGCACCAGCGCCTCGACGTTCTCGACCGACACGCCCGCGGCCTGCGCCACGAAGTAGCGGTAGCGGGCCGAGTCGAGCGCGCCGGCCATGCCCATCAGCATGTGCTTGGGCGGGTTCAACTTCTGGTACAGCCTGAAGACGATGGCATCGAGCGGGTTGGCGATCGAGATGACGATGGCGTTCGGGCAGTACTTCTTGATCGCGCCCGCCACCGCGTCGGTAATCTGGAGGTTGACCGTGAGCAATTCTTCGCGACTCGGGAAGGTGCCGTCCGGCCGCACCGAGCGGGGCACGCCGGCGGTGTTGATGACGAGGTCGGCGTCCTGCAGGACGTCGTATTCCTTGCCGGCGACGAACTTGACGTCGCTATTGATGATGGGCGTGCCTTCGGCGATGTCGAGGCATTTGCCCTTGGCGACATCGGGCCCCTTCACGTCGACCAGCGCGACGGTGGCCGCCAGTTTCCGATGGAACAATTCCTGCGCGAGCACGCCGCCGATGTTGCCGCCGCCGATCAATCCGATTTTCTTGAGCATGGTATGAGTCCTCCTCGGCGGGCCGCCGATTGACGGCCCGTGTCCACCCCACCGCCTGTCCGAATCACGCGACGCCGATCACGACGTCCGTATGGTGCGCGTCGTTCAACTTGAACGCGAGCGATTATATCGCAAGCGCAGGTCCGGTCCACGATTTCGGGTCGGCCACGCACGCCGGCCGCACCCCCGCCTCATGCTATGATTCGACGTGCACCCTTCGGCGACGCTCGACGCTCCCCCTCACAACGCCACTTCCACCGTTGCGGTCGTGATCCCGGCCCGATTTGCCTCCACCCGGCTTCCGGGCAAACCGCTGGCCGACATCGGCGGCCGGACGATGATCGAGCACGTGTACCGGCGGGCCGCGGCGGCCCGCGGCGTGTCGCGCGTGGTGGTGGCCACCGACGACGACCGCATCGCCCGCGTAGTGACAGGCTTCGGCGGCGACGCGATGATGACCAGTCTGCATCACGAGAGCGGGACGGACCGGATTGCCGAGGTCGCCCGGCATCTGGACGCCGACCTCGTCGTCAACGCGCAGGGCGACGAACCGCTGCTCGCTCCCGGCGCGATCGAGGAGGCGGTGGCGCCGATGCTGGCCGATCCGTCCATCGTGATGAGCACGCTCGGGGCGCCGCTCGACCAGGCGCACGATTTTTCCAACCCGCACCTGGTGAAGGTGCTGGTGGACGGCCTGGGCTTCGCGCTGTACTTTTCCCGGGCCGCGGTGCCGTACCGGCGGCAGGCCACGCCCCTGGGCGCGTCGGTGATGCGGCACGTGGGCCTGTATGTCTACCGGCGCGCGTTTCTGCTGGCGCTGGCGGCGCTGCCCCGCACACCGCTCGAGCAGGCCGAGTCGCTGGAGCAGTTGAGAGCGATCGAACACGGGTACCGCATCAAGGTGGTCCCCACCCTCTATCAAACGGTCTCGGTCGACACGCCCGAGGACCTGGAGCGCGTGCGCCGACTGGCGGCGGACGGACGACTCACGTGAGAACCGACATGGAACAACCCGAGCGTCCCCCCGTCAAGTACATCTTCGTCACCGGCGGCGTCGTGTCGTCGCTGGGCAAAGGGCTGGCCGCCGCGTCGATCGGCTGCCTGCTCGAAGGGCACGGCTACCGGGTGACCATGCAGAAACTGGATCCGTACATCAACGTGGATCCGGGCACGATGAGCCCGTACCAGCACGGCGAAGTGTACGTGACCGACGACGGGGCGGAAGCCGATCTGGATCTGGGCCACTACGAGCGGTTCACCGACACGCGTTCCACGCGCAATCACAACTGGACGACCGGGCGCGTCTACCTGTCGGTGATTCAGAAAGAGCGCCGCGGCGACTACCTCGGGCGGACGATCCAGGTGATTCCGCACATCACCAACGAGATCAAGCAGTGCGTCGAGAGCGTCGCGAAAGACGTCGATGTGGTGATTGTCGAAATCGGCGGCACCGTGGGCGACATCGAAAGCCAGCCGTTTCTCGAAGCCATCCGGCAGTTGCGGCAGGACGTGGGCCGCGAGAACACGCTCTACGTGCATCTGACGCTGGTGCCCTTCATCGGCACCGCCGGCGAACTCAAGACCAAGCCCACCCAGCACAGCGTGCGCGATCTCCGGTCGCTGGGCATTCAACCCGACATCCTGCTCTGCCGGACCGACCGCGCGCTGCCGGGCGACATCAAGCGCAAGATTGCGCTGTTTTGCGATGTCAGCGAAGAGGCGGTGATCACGGCGCGCGACGTCGATACGATCTACGAAGTGCCGCTCGCCTTCGCCGACGAAGGTCTCGATCGGATCGTGCTGAAGTACCTGCGCCTGCCGCAGACCGAGAAGAACATGACGGCGTGGGAAGCGCTGGTGGATCGGATCAAGAACCCGGAGCGCGACATCACGATCCACGTGGTGGGCAAGTACGTCGAACTCACCGATTCGTACAAGAGTCTCAACGAGGCGCTGTATCACGGCGGGTTCGCCCACCGATCGCGCGTCAGATTTCACTGGGTCGAAGCCGAGGCCCTCGAGCGGGAAGGCGGCGAACACCTGCTCGACGACGCCGACGGCATTCTGGTGCCGGGGGGATTCGGCCTGCGCGGCACCCGCGGGATGATGCGGGCGGCCCGCGTCGCGCGCGAGCGCAAGATCCCGTTCTTCGGCATCTGCTACGGATTCCAGTGGGCGGCGGTGGATTTCGCCAGGAACGTGTGCGGGCTCGAGGGCGCCGATTCGACCGAATGCGACGAACAGGCCCCGCACAAGGTCATCTACAAACTGCGAGACCTGCTGGGCATCGACGATCTGGGCGGCACCATGCGCCTGGGCCAGTATCCATGCGAGCTGGTGCCCGGTTCGCTCGCCCACCGCATCTACGGATCGACGATGGTGTCGGAGCGCCACCGCCATCGGTACGAATTCAACCGGCTGTACGAGCAGATCCTGGTTGAGCACGGCGCGGTGGTCTCGGGCAAGTCGCCCGACGGCAAATTCGTGGAGATCATGGAACTGCCGGACCATCCGTGGTACGTGGCGGTGCAGTTCCATCCCGAGTTCCTCTCGAAGCCGCTGCGCCCGCATCCGCTGTTCGCCAGCTTCGTCGGGGCGAGCCTCGAGCACCAGACTGCCCGCCTCGACGCCCGCCGCGCGGAATCGGCGGTGTGACGCCGATGCACGGCGACTCACTATAATGGCCAGCGTGACCCCGGTATCTATCGGATCGGTGACCATCGGCGGAGGCCATCCCCTCGTGCTGATCGGGGGGCCATGCGTGATCGAAAGCGAAGCCCACGCCATCGATCTCGGTCTGGCGATCGCCGCGGTCGCCGCCCGTTGCGGCGTGCCCTACATCTTCAAGGCGTCGTTCGACAAGGCCAACCGCACGTCGGTGAGCTCGTACCGGGGGCCGGGCCTCGAAGAGGGTTTGCGGATCCTCGGGGCGGTCAAGCACCGGGTGGGCGTGCCGATCCTCACCGACATCCACGAACCCAGTCAGGCCGCACCGGCCGCCGCCATTGCCGACGTCCTGCAGATTCCCGCGTTCCTGTGCCGGCAGACCGACTTGCTGCAGGCCGCCGCGCGCACCGGCAGGCCGGTCAATATCAAGAAGGGCCAGTTTCTGTCGCCCCTCGACATGCGACACGCGATCGGCAAGGTCGCCGCCGCCGGCAATCTCCAGATCATCGTGACCGAGCGCGGGGCCGCGTTCGGCTACAACAATCTGGTGGTCGACATGCGGGCCTTTCCGATCTTGAGGAGTTTCGGATTCCCCGTCGTCTTCGACGTTACCCACAGCCTGCAACTGCCGGGCGGGGGCGACGGCGTGACGGCGGGCCAGGCGGAGTACATCGACACGCTGGCGCCGGCAGGTGTGGGCGCAGGCGTGGACGGCGTGTTTCTCGAACTCCACGAACGCCCGGCCGCCGCCAAGAGCGATGCGCAAAACGCGCTGGCGCTCGATCGGCTCGAACCGCTGCTGCGCCTGCTGGTGGGCATCCACCACCTGCGGCAGGCGGCAGATCGGGGGCAGCTGTGACGGTGGACCTCGATCTGGCGCGCAACGTCCTCCGAATCGAGGCGGCCGCGGTGATGGGCCTGGTCGACCGGGTCGACGATCGGTTCGTCCGAGTGGTCACGCTGCTCTACCAGTGCCAGGGCCGGGTGATTGTGACGGGCATGGGCAAGTCTGGCATCATCGCGCGCAAGATCGCGGCAACGTTTTCCAGCACCGGGACGCCGGCGTTTTTTCTCCACCCCGCCGAGGCGGTGCACGGCGACCTGGGCGCGGTTCAGGGCGCCGACGTGGTGGTGGCGCTGTCACACACGGGCGAAACGGCGGAATTGCTCCGGCTGCTCGAAACGATCCGGCGCATCGGTGCGCACCTGGTGGCGATGACCGGATCGCCCGGTTCCACGCTGGGTCGCGCCGCCGACGTGGTCCTCGACTGCGGCGTGGGCGAGGAAGCCTGTCCGCTCAATCTGGCCCCCACCGCCAGCACGACCGCAGCGCTGGCGATGGGCGACGCGCTCGCGATGACCCTGCTGGTGGCCAAGGGGTTCCGGCAGGAAGACTTCGAATACCTCCACCCTGGCGGCGGCCTCGGCAAGCGCCTGATGCGCGTCGAGACGCTGATGCACGCGGGCGACCAGATTCCGCTGGTGGCGCCCGACGCGACGATTTCTGCGGTGCTCGCCGAAATCTCCAGCAAACGGCTCGGCATGACCTGCGTGGCCGGAGCCGACCGGCGTCTGGCCGGCATCATCACCGACGGCGATCTCCGCCGCCACCTGACCGACGGCCATCTGCTCGATCGCCGCGCGGCCGAGGTGATGACCACCGGCCCGGTCTCCATCGCGCGATCGCTGCTGGCGGTCGAGGCGCTGGCGCTGATGGAGCGCGGCAAGATCACCTCACTCGTGGTCGTCGACCCCGACCATCGGGTGGAGGGCGTGCTGCACCTGCACGACCTCTGGCGAACGCAGATGTTCTGATGGAATCGTACGCCACGTTTCTCGCGGCCCTCATCGCCCTGCTGGTCGGACTGGCGGCCGGCAAAGCCTGGGAGCGCTACAAGCTGCGCGAAGGGCGCTGGATCGATCGCCGCAAGGCCCGCGAATCTCCGCACTACATTCTCGGTCTGAATTTTCTGGTGGCCAACCAGATCGACCGCGCCATCGACGAGTTGAGCCGCGCGGCGCGGCTGCAGCCAGACGCGCTCGAGATCGAGATGATCCTGGGCAACCTGCACCGCGAAAAAGGCCAGGTCGGCCGGGCGATCACCATCCACCAGGCCCTGCTCCAGCGGCCCAAGCTGACGCATCTCGAGCACGCGTACATCCTGCTCTGCCTGGGCCTCGACTACAAACGCGGGGGGTTCGTCGATCGGGCGCTCGAGGCGTTTACCGAGGTGCTGCGGCTCGATCCGCAGAACCCGTATGCGATGGCCAATCTCGAGAAACTCCACGAAGAGCAACATCAGTGGCAGGAGGCGCGCGCGGTGCGCCAGCGTCTGGTGGGCGTCACCGAGGAAGCCGAACAGCCGCGCCACCAGCAGATTCTGGCGTTCCTCGAATACGAGATCGGGCGCGACCGCCTCAAGCAACTCGACGACACGGGAGCCGCCGAGCGGTTCGCGGCGGCCATCGCGCTCGACGATCGCGTCATCCCGGCGCACCTCGCCCTGGGCGACGTGCGGCTGATTGAGGGGAATCTGGCCGCCGCGGCCGAGGCGTGGGAACGGGTGGCCCAGGTGGCACCCGAGCGCGCGTACCTGGCGTTCGGCCGGCTCGAATCGCTCGCCGAGCAGCAGCCCGACACGCAACGGTTCCAGGCGTTGTGCCGGAGGCTGATCGCCGCCAACCCCCACGACTGGCGGGCCCATTCGGCGCTGGCGCGCCACCTGCTGGCACGAGGATCGGGCCGGGACGCGCTCGACCTGCTGTTCGAGGCGCTCTCGTACAGCCCGCACGCGATTACGGTCCACCAGGATATCTGGCAGACGCTGGTCGCGCTGGATCTGGATCCGTCACTGGTGAAGCGCTACATCGATTTGACGCGCCAGTCGGTGTTCTATCTCGATCCGCACGTCTGCCAGCGCTGCCACTACCGGAGCACCGAACTGCTGTGGCAATGCCCGCATTGTCACGAGTGGGATTCGTTTGTCGAAGATCGCATCGCGCCGGCCCAAGAGTCTAGTTAACGCGGGCCTCTCGCATCAGCGCCTCCCAGACGGCCGCGGTCCGGGTCCGGGTCTCATCGAGTGTGCCGTCGGTCCAGATCACGTAACTGGCGCGCCTGACTTTTTCGTCGAGTGGCATCTGCGCCGCCACCCGCTGGCGCACTTCGGCCTCGGGCAGATGCGACCGCCGCATCACGCGCTGGATCTGTGTCTCGGGCTGGCAGGCCGCCACCACGAACCGGTCGAAATCGGCGTCCATGCCAATCTCGAACAACAGCTGGATCTCGGCGACCGCCACCAGGCTGCCGCGATCAGCTTCGGCCGCCATCCACTGCACAACCGTCCGGTAGACTTCGGGATGGATGATGGCTTCGAGATCGCGACGGGCCTGCAGGTCGCCGAACACGAGTTGACCCAGCTTGCGCCGGTCGACCCCGCCATCGGGACACAGCACCTGGTCGCCGAAGCGCATGTGCACCGCGACGGCGCCGGGGGTGCCGCGGGCGATCACCGAATGGGCGAGCGGGTCGGCGTCCAGCACGGGCGCGCCCAGCTCCGCCAGCGATCCAAGCACGGCGCTCTTGCCCGTGCCGATGCCGCCGGTCAACGCCACTTTCAGCACAAACGTCACCTCGCCAAGCGGGTCTCGGCGGCTCGAATCGTGTTGGCCAGCAGCAGCGCGATCGTCAGCGGCCCGACCCCGCCAGGCACCGGCGTCATCGCGCCCGCCACCTGCGCCACCGAAGGATGCACGTCGCCCACCACCAGCGAACCGTTCCTGGCAAAGGCCGCACGCCGCGGAGACTGGGCATCGAACAACTGCTCGACCAGCGCGGCGTCGGTTACCTGGGTCGTCCCGACGTCCACCACCACCGCCCCCGGCCTGACAAAGTCCGGCGTCACGAACCCGGGCCGTCCGATCGCCGCCACCAGGATGTCGGCCGTGCGCGCCACGCCCGGCAAGTCGACCGTCTTCGAGTGGCAGATCGTCACGGTGGCGTGACGGTGCAACAACATCAGCGCCATCGGCTTGCCGACAATGTCGCTCCGCCCAATCACCACGGCATGCGCCCCCTTGATGGGCACGCCGGCGCGCTCCAGGATCTCGATGACGCCGGTCGGCGTGCACGCACTGAGGCCGCCCCGGTTCTGCACGAGGCGCCCGACGTTGACGGTGGTGAATCCGTCGACGTCCTTGGCCGGATCGATCGCATCGATCACGCGCATCTCGGCATCCTCGCCCATGCCCGCCGGCAGCGGCGACTGCACCAGCACGCCGTCGATGTCGGCCCGGCTGTTGAGGCGCGCTACCACCTCGAGCACATCCTGCACGGGCCGGTCGGCGCCGATGCGAATCAACTCCGCGTACAGCCCCACTTCCGCGGCCTTCTTCACTTTGTTGCGGACGTAGATTTCGGACGCCGGGTCGTGGCCGGCCAGCACGATGCCGAGCCCGGGCGGGCGGCCGGCGGCCGCGGCAAACGCCGCGATGCGTGGACGACATTCGTCGCGGATCGCCGCGGCGACCAAGGTGCCATCGAGAAGACGCGCTGCCATGCTAGGTGTGCCTCATCGGGGGGTTCACACCGCCTGGACGGCGGCGTTTTCGAGTTCGCGAAGACCGTCGGTGCGGCCAAGCACGACCAACTGGTCGCCCGCCTGTATCGCCGCGTCTCCGGCCGGATTGAATTCCATGCGCCCGCCACGGCGCTGAATGCCGACCACGATCAGGCCGAAGCGTTGCCGGACGTTGGCTTCGATAATGGTCTTGCCGACCAGGCCGCTGTGATCGGCGATGGCCACCTGCTCGATGGCCAGTTCGAGATTGCCCGACCGGGTCGCCAGTTCGAAGAAATCCACCACGGCCGGCCGCAGCGCGGTCTGGGCCAGCTCGCGGGCGCCGATCCGGTAGGGTGACACCACGCGGTTGGCGCCGGCGCGGATCAACTTGCGCTCGGCGTCCTCGTTCTCGGCGCGGCTGATGATGTACAAATCCGGCCGGAGGTCTCGGGCCGTCAGCACCGCGTAGACGTTTTCGGCATCGGTGCCCACCGCGGCGATCAGCCCGCGTGCCCGATCGATGCCCACCCGCTTGAGCACCTCCTCGCTGCTGGCGTCGGCCAGCACGGCGAGTCCGCCGTGCTCGATGATCTCGTGCACCCGCTCGGGATCCCGTTCGATGACGACGTACGGCACATGCTGGCGCCGCAGTTCCTCAACGATGGTGCCGCCGATGCGGCCGTACCCGCAGACGATGAAGTGGTCGCGCAATTGTTCGAGCATACGCTGCCGCCGCCGGCGCTTCAGGCGCTGGTGAAGCCCTCCTTCGACCACAAGTGTCGCCAGTTGGGTGAAGGTGTAGAATGCCGTTCCCACACCCGCGACGATGACGCCGACGGTCAACACTTCGCCCGCCCGCGACAGCGGGTGCACTTCCTTGAACCCGACCGTGGTGATGGTAATCACGGTCATGTAGAACCCGTCCCAGGGGGACCAGCCTTCGACGAGTTGGTACCCCAGCGTGCCCGCGGCCAGCACCGAGAGCAAAAGGGCGACGGCCAGCCACGGCCCGCGGACCCGGCTGCTCCAGTCGCCCTTCGACATCACGACACTCCCGGTCGGGTCTACTGACCGGTTCCGAAGACCTTGACCGCAAAGATCAGGGTCGGGATCAGGGCGACGATCGCCGTCACCAGGATGGGCTTATGCATCCCGGCGCGCGACGGCGTCTCGATCGGATTGGCCAGCCGGCTCTTGCGCCAGCCGAACCCGCCGTAGATCAGGAAGCCGATCTCCAGCCAGATGATCAGCCGCAGCCAGGTGTCCTTGGGCAGGCCCCACATCACGTACAGGCACGACAGGGCGCCAAGAATGCCGACGATCCACGCGCCGGCCATCCCGCCTGGCACCTTGAAGTGTCGCTCCAGATTCGGGCTCGAGACGCGCAACAGCGGCACGCCGATGCAGACCAGCACGAAGGCCAGCAACGTCCCGATCGACACCAGTTCGCCGACCAGGCTCATCGGCATCACCCCGCCGCAAAACGCGACGAAGAGCCCCGTGAGAATCGTCGCGATGTACGGCGTCCCGTGCTCCTTGTGGACCGCGCCGAACCACGGTAGCAGGCCGTCCTTGCTCATCGCGTAGAAGATGCGGGTCTGCCCCATCATCATGACGAGGATGACGGAGGTGAGCCCGCACAACGCGCCCAGTTTGATCAAGAACGTGAACACCTTCTGGGCGACTGGCGACCAGCCGCGCAGCATCACGATGCGGTCGATGCCCACCGCAATCGGGTCGGGCACGCCCAGTTCCTTGTAGTTCACCACGCCGGTGAGCGTGACGGCCACCAGGATGTAGAGAATCGTGCAGATGACCAGCGAGCCCAGGATGCCGATGGGTAGATCGCGCGCCGGATTCTTGGCTTCCTGCGCGGTGGTCGAGACCGCATCGAAACCGATGTAGGCGAAGAAGACCACGCCCGCGCCCGTGAGCACGCCGTTGAGGCCCCAGCCGTAGGCGTTGACCTGGTTGCCGTTCAGCGTGATCAGTTCTTTGGCCGGGACCAGCGCCAGCAGGCCCGTCGCCGCGTGATTGACAAACAGGTTGTCCGGATTGATGAGGCTGATGCCCAGCGCGATGAACACGAGCACGATGGTGACTTTGACCACCACGATCATGTTGTTGACGAAGGCGCTTTCCTTCATGCCGCGATAGAGAATGGCCGCCACCACCAACCCGATGAACGACGCCGGGACGTTCCACCATCCGAACGCCCTGGTGACGCCGTCGTTGAGCAACACCTGCTCCCACGGCCCTTTCGTCAAGCGCAGCAGCGTGTCGGAGACCGGGAGCCCGAGCGTCTTGTGCATCAAGCTGAGGAAATAGCCCGACCAGGACGCGCTGACCGTCACCGCGCCGAAGGCGTACTCGAGGATCAGGTCCCAGCCGATAATCCACGCGATGAACTCGCCCATCGTCGCGTAGCTGTACGCGTAGGCGGAGCCGGCGACCGGAATCATCGACGCCATCTCGGCGTAGCACACCCCGGCGAGGGCGCAGAGGATGCCGCCGATCACGAAGCTGTACACGATGCCCGGGCCCGCATAGTTGGCCGAGGCGGTGCCGGTCAGCGAAAAAATACCGGCGCCGATGATGGCACCAATGCCAAGCATCGTCAGGTTGAACGCCGTGAGCGTGCGCTTGAGCTGACCGCCAGCGTTGGCGCCGTGAACGGCTTCTCCGGCGAGCGGATCGTTGGCGTCGGCGATGAGCTTCGCCAAGTCCTTCTTGATGAGCAAACCGGCCATGTGCTGGGCCTCCGAAGCAGAACGTGTAGCGACAGGCCGGGCTCGAGCCCGGCACCCGTGTGCGTACGATGCGGGGGATTATACGTCGAATCTCTGACGGGCCGGTGCGATTCGCCGTGCCCGAGGCGCGCGCCGCCCGGGCCGCCGGCGACGCCGGGGACGCTACACGGCCTCGGCCAGCCCGTTCGCCTTCGGGGCCGCGAGGAATCGTTCCATGAACCCGGTGCTCAGACGGCCGGCGATGAAATCGGGCGAGTCGAGAATCCGCCGGTGCAGCGGAATGGAGGTCTTGATGCCCTCGACGATCATCATGTCCAGCGCACGCCGCATCCGCGCCATCGCCTCGTCGCGATCGCGGCCGAACGCCATCAACTTGGCGATCATCGAATCGTAGTACGGCGTGACCACCGCGTCGGCGTACATCGCCGTGTCGACGCGAATACCGGGCCCGCCCGGAATACTGAACGTGCGAATCGTGCCGGGCGACGGAATGAAGGTCTCGGGGCACTCGGCGTTGACGCGACACTCGATGGCGTGACCGGTGAAGACGATATCCGACTGGCGAAACGACAGCCGCTCGCCAGCCGCGATCCGGATCTGTTCCTTGACGACGTCGACGTTGGTCACCAATTCGGTGACGCCGTGTTCGACCTGAAGCCGGGTGTTGGCCTCCATGAAGTAGAACTTGCCGTCCGTGTCCATCAGGAACTCGAACGTCCCGGCGTTGGTGTACTGCACGCGGCGGGCCGCGTCGACCACAATGGCGCCGACTTTCTTGCGCATCTTGTCGGTGAGCGCCGGCGAGGGCGACTCCTCGATCAGCTTCTGGTGCCTGCGCTGGATCGAACACTCGCGTTCGCCCAGGTGCACGACATTGCCGGCGTGGTCGCCCAGAATCTGAAACTCGATGTGCCGGGGGTTCTCGAGGTACTTCTCGACGTAGATGTCGGCGACGCCAAAGGCGGCCTCGGCCTCGCGCGAGGCCGTGCGATAGGCGCGCGACATCTCGGACGGATTGCGCACCACCCGCATGCCGCGCCCGCCTCCGCCGGCGGTCGCTTTGATGATCACCGGATAGCCGATCTCGTCGGCAATCTTGAGCGCCTGATCTTCGCTGTCGAGCGTGCCCTCGGAGCCGGGCAACACCGGCACGCCGGCCTTCTTCATGGTCCGGCGCGCGCGGGCCTTGTCACCCATCAGGCGGATCACCTGCGGGTTGGGCCCGATGAACTTGATGTGGCACGCCTCGCAGACCTCGGCGAGGTAGGCGCTTTCCGACAGGAACCCGTAGCCCGGGTGAATCGCGTCGGCGCCCGTGATCTCGGCCGCGCTGATAATCGCCGGCACGTTGAGGTAGCTCTCGCTGGCGCGAGGAGGGCCAATGCAGACGTCCTGGTCGGCAAACCGGACGTGCAGCGTGTCTTCGTCGGCCTCCGAGTACACCGCGACGGTCTTGATCCCCATCTCGCGGCACGCCAGGATGACGCGCAAGGCAATCTCGCCACGGTTGGCGACCAGGATTTTCTTGAACATCACTTCACCTTGATGGCGAACAGACGCTCTCCGTACTGCACCGCCTGGGCATTTTCGACGTAGACCGCGACCACTTCGCCATCGTAGTCGCACTCGATTTCGTTCATCAGCTTCATCGCTTCGATGATGCAGAGCACATGGCCCTTCTTGACCTGGGCGCCGATTTCGACAAACGGCGGCGCGCCCGGTTCAGCTGCGCGGTAGAACGTCCCCACGATGGGCGACTTGACAATCGCCAGGTCGGCCCCCACGGGCTCGGTGCTCGACGCGGGGCGCGGCGTGGCAGGCGCTGCGCCGCCATGCGAAGGCACGACGGTGACCGCCGGCAGCGGCGGGTAGACCGGGGCGCTTTGGGCCTGGACGACCTGGACGGCCCCCGCCTTCTTGACCCTGAGCTTGGTGCCATCGCTCTCGAGCTCGAACTCGGTGAGATCGTGCTCCCGCACCAACTCGAGAATGTTTCGTATCTCGTCGACATTCATGACGCTACACCACCACAAGCTGACGGGACACGTGCGTCAGCAGCTCGACTCCGCCAGCTGCCACCACCACATCGTCCTCGATCCGAACGCCGCCGAGACCGGCGACATACGCCCCCGGTTCAACGGTAATGACCACGCCTGGCTCAAGCACCTCGTCGCGAGACACGGGCGCGACCCCCGGGACATCGGCCCGGAGCGGACCCACGCGAGGCTCTTCGTGCACTTCCAACCCCAGACCGTGGCCGGTGGCATGCCCGAAGGCCGCTCCGAATCCGTGGCCGTCCAGGACACGCCTGGCGGCCTGATCGATCTGGCTGACCCTGACGCCGGGGCCAATCACGGCCAAGGCAGCCCCCTGAGCCTCCAACACCGCGTCGTACAGGCGGCGCGCCTCGGCCGACGGCTCCCCCACACTGACGGTGCGCGTCAGATCGACGCAGTATCCGTCGTACACACCCCCGAAGTCTAGCACCACCAGGTCGCCAGACTGGAGAGTCCGGGTGCCGGGCCGGGCGTGCGGCATCGCCGAATTGGGACCGGACGCGACGATGGTGTCGAACGCCAAGCCGTCGAATCCGCCTTTTTTCAGGCGAAAATCGATCTCGGCGGCGATATCCCGCTCCGCCTGGCCAGAGCGAATCGACCCGATCACGTCGGCGGCGACCCGGTCCAGCATCACCCCCGCCTGCCTGAACACGTCGAGTTCGGCGGTGTCTTTCCTGATACGCTCGGCCTCCACCCTGCGGTCGCTCGCCACGAGTTCGACCGGGCCCTTTCCCCGCGCCGCCAGCTCAGAAAATGCGTTCAGCAGCCACTGGTGCCGTCGGACCGGCACATAACCGGCTTCGAAGCCCACCCTGCCGAGACCGGCCCGTTCGATCACGTCCACCAGCGTCTGATCGTAGGTGGGATCGACGGGAACCAGCCTGAAATCGGGACAAATCGGTTCAACCGACTCGCGGACCTCGGTGAGGTACCGTCCATCGGTGACCAGGATCAGCTCGTGGCGCGTGAGCACGGCGATGGCCGTTGACCCGCCAAATCCGGTCAGGTAGCGGATGTTGGGCAGATGCGTCACCGCCAGGGCGTCGAGCCGGTCGGCGTCAAACGATTGCCGAACCCGCAGATGGCGCGCCTTGAGCATCTCGGTGTTCAGATTGGGCATGGTCTCTTGGGATTTTCTCACGAATCGGCGAAAAAAGGAGGGCTGAACGCGCTAGGCGGGGTAAAGCCGGCGGCGGCGGTCGGCCATCACCGCTTCGAGCCAGCGATGCAGGTAGGCGGAGACGCGCCTGGCGGCCGCCTGATCGGCCGGACTCGGGCCAGCCATCTGGCCTCCGATCTGCGCCTCCGGAACACGGTCGGAGCTCTGGCCGGCACCCGACACCGCCTGCCCGGTTTCACGTCGAAGGTCCCTGACCAGCTGTTCCATCTCGGGGTCGCTGCCCGCCAGTTCAAAGGCATTCTTGAACTGCTCCAGGGCTTCTGGCAGTTCGCCCCGGCGCCGGTGCACCTCGGCCAGGCCGCGGATCGCAGCCAGGTTTTCCGGGGCCTGTCGCAAGACATCGGCGAGCTCGCGATGCGCCTGGTCCAACTGCCCCAACTCGAGCAACGCCCTCCCCAACGTGACGCGGGCCGAGACGTAGCTTGGGTGCTGCCGGAGGCCGGCCACACTGGTATCAATCGCCTCCTGGAATCGTCCGGCGCGGCGGTACTCTTCAGCCAGCTGAGCGAACGCGATGGAAGCCGGATCCCGTTGGACACGGCTCCGCAATTCGTCTATTTTCGACACGAAGGGACCTGCCATGCCGTCCAGTTTACCGGCAAGTCGTGTTGCCGAGCCGAGAGAGCCTGCCATGCCATCGCGTTTACCGGCAACCAGTGATGGTGACCGGATGAATGATGGCCCCGGCGCTTCCAACCGAGTCGGTGACCGTGAGGCGCACCACAAACGTCTGGTCTGTCGTGTTGGTCGGCCCGGTTGTGCATCCGTTGAATCGGTGCGCCGGCGAGACGCCTGTCCCGGCCGCCGACCCGTCGCCGAAATCCCAGGCATAGGTCGCGATTGGAACCGAACTGGTCGAATCGGCGGCGTTGAAGTACACCGTCTGGCTGCCAATCGGGTTGGTCGGAGAGAACGTGAAATCCGCGACGGGCGCGTTCGAAGGCGCCGCCACATTGCCCGGCGAGGTGAGGCGGATCGTGATACTTCGGGCAATGGTCGATGAGGCGTTGGTGCCGACCGGCGTCGCCAGGATCAACACCGCGCCGAGCAACCCGGCCGTCGTCTGCGGCGCGCGGGGAGCGGTGTACACGGCGGTCGCCCGGCCGTCGGCCCCGGTGACCACCTGACTGGTCGAGAGGCTGCCCGCGTCGGCCACGCTACTTCCGGCGCTGACATCGAGGTGAACGGCGAGATTGGCAATCGGCAGGCTACGGGCGTCGCGCGCCAGCACGGCGATCTGCGCCTGCGACGCGCCATCCTGGGTGAGCACGTCGGGGCTCGCCGAGATGGTGATCGAGGTCGACAGTTCGGAGGGCCCCGACAGTGCGGCAGCCGACTGCTGCTTGTTGACGCACGCGGCGGCCGCCACTGCCGCGGCCACGACGAACACTCCGGTCATAGTTCTGCGCATCATGATGCGGCCCCATCCCATGCAGCCTGCGCTGCACTCACTCCGACGTTACCGCCGGGTCGATGTCAACCGGGCTCAACCTCACCCGATCACCATCGGCCACTGGTCGCCCGTCGCGACTCACCAATTCCCCCAAACGCCAACCCGGGGCGCCCCGCCGCAGCGCTAGACCGGGTCGGCCCAGTCGGCGAAGTTCACCGAGATACTGCCGGAGACCGAGACCTGGTTGCCGTTCTGATCCTGCCCGTAGAAGGTGACGTCGGCGATGGTCGAAATCACCGCCGCGCCCCCTCCGCCCCTTAGCGCCGCGAGCGGCGCCTCGAGTTTGGCCTGGCCCCGGACCAGCACGAAGATCAACTTCCCGCCGATCACGTCGATGGTGCCCGTCACCGCGCCGTCGAACGCGTAGGGGACGTCCACGCCAGCGGTGTTCCGGCCATCCGACCGCCGGTACGTCACGTGGTAACGGGTGACGGTAATCAGATTGACCGACGACGGCGAATTCGGCACCCCGGCCAGACCCGGGTCCTTGAGCGCCATGCGCAGGCTCACCTGGCCGACGTCCTCGAAGACGCCCCCCTTGGTCACCACGTCGGACTGCAGCAACGTCGTGAAGATCGTCGGCGTGGCGCCAGACGCGGCTTCGAGCAAATCGATCTGGAGGTACGACGACGCCCGTCCGCTCGTATTGATGTGGCCACACCCGAGCGTCGACGTGACGACGAAGGTGAGGATGGTGGCGGCAATCCATCGTGATGTCGCCCGCCGGCTGAGCCGTCTGTCCTGCATATCCCCTTCTCCTGGTCGCTCCCGGCTGTTACCGGCGGATTCGCGGCGTGATGAAGATCAGCAACTCGCGGTTCTCGTCCGAGAACGAGTCGCGCTTGAACAACCACCCGAGCAACGGAATGCGCGACATCAACGGCACATTGTCGTTCTTGGTCTGTTCCTGGCTCACCACGATGCCGCCGATGACGATGGTGTCGTTGTCGGTGACCAGCACCTGCGTGTACGCGCGCTGCGTGTTGATGGGCGGAATGCCGTTGATCGCCTTCGAAAAATCCGCGCTGGCGTTCTCGAGCTTGACGTCCATGATGACGGTGTTGGACGCGGTAATCTGCGGCCGCACCTTGAGGGTGAGCGCCGCGTCCTTGAACGACACGGTCACCGTGTTGTTCGAGATGGTCTGGATGGGAATCTGGATGCCCTGCGTCATCTCGGCTTCGTAGTTGTTCTGCATGATCACGCGGGGTGACGAGAGGACGCGGGCATTCCCTTTCTGCTCAAGCGCCGACAGCGCCACGTCGAGGTTGAACGAGCCGTTGACCGACCCCATCGCCAGGCCGACGGCGGTGGTCGCCCCACTGACCGCCATGTCGACGGCGGTACTGAGCGGAGACCCCTCGGCATTCTTGGACGCACTGCCGCTGCGGCCGGTGAGCGCGACCGCGTTGGGAAAACTGACCGGTGTCGTGTTGCCCAGGTACGGGACGGCCCGTCCCGCCAGGCCCCACTGCACGCCGAGCGCTCTGGCGCTGTCGCGAGAGGTCTGCACGATGCGCGCCTCGACCTCGACCTGAGGTTCGGGCCGATCGAGCGACTCGACAATGCGCGCAGCCTGTTCGAGCGCGGCGGGCAGGTCGCTGACGATGATGGTGTTGGTCCGCTTGTCCACCTGCACCCCGCCACGCTGGGTGAGCGCGCTCTTGGGCAGCAGGGCCGCCAGGTCTTCGGCCTTCGCGTAGCTCAGCGTCCTGGTGAACACCTTCAACTCGCCCGACATGGCGCGGGCGTCCTTGAGTTTCTGGCGGGCCGCCTCTTCTTCGGCCAGCACGGCCAGCGGCGCGATGCGCACGACGTTGGCCTCAACCAGATAGCCCAGTTTGTTGGCGCCGAGGATGTAGTCGAGCGCCTGGTCCCAGGGCAGCTCTTTCAACATCAGGTCGACCGTCCCGCTGATGGTCGGATCCACGATGACGTTGAGCCCACTGATTTCGGTGAAGCTGCGCAGCACGGCGCGAAGGTCGGCCTGCTGAAAATCGAGACTAATCAGATGGCCGGTATATTTTCTGGAACCTGCCGCCGCCGGGTCGGCCGGCGGGGCCTGGGCCGGGGCAGCCTGGCCCGCTGTCGGGGCGGGCGTCGACGCCGGTACCGGCGCGGGGGCTGAGGCCGACGCGGAACCCGCGGCTGGCGCCGCGGCCTTCGGGACGGGCTGCGGGGCCGGTGTCGCAACTGGCTGCAGGGCCGATGCCGCCGCCGGCGCCTCCACGCGTGGGGCCGGGGGCGCCGCCGGGGCTGCCGTCTGCGTAGGCGTGACGGTCGGGGCCGGGGCTGCCGCCTGCGTAGGCGTCACGGTCGGCGTGTGTGTCGGGGCCGGCGAATCGCCCGCCTTGGGCTCCGCGCTCTCACCCGGCCCGGGGTCGAGCAGGATCGTCAAGCCCGAGTCGGTGGGCTCGACCCGATGGCCGACCGGATATTTGAGGTCGATCACCGCCCGCGTGATGAGCGGCTGCCGACTGTTGATGGCCACGCGGATCTTGTCGATGGGGCCCTTCCCCACCGGCGTCACCGCGGGCACCTTGGTCAAGGTTCGCGGGAAATCAATCACCAGTCGGGCCGGCAGCCCCTTGGTGAGTTCAACGGTGGAGGGCGCGAACTGGCCGGTGCCGGTAAACCGCACGCGGAAGCCGTCGGGGCCGGGCACCACGTCGATGGCGGTCAGCGTCGCGGCGACCGCGGTGGCCGCAGCATCCGCCTTGGCAGGAGCCTTGACCGGCGCGGGAGAGGGAGGCGCGACCACTGTCTGTGGCACCGCCGCGCCGGGAGCCCCGGCGTCGGCCATGCCGGCGCGTCCGCCGAGTTCCACCACCACGGTGTTCCACCGGCTGCGCACCGTCGGACTGGCCGGCGTGGCAAAGGCGAGTCTGACCCTGGCGAGGCTGGCGCCATCCTCGGCGGTGGCCGATTCCACGCTCACGTGCGCGAGCACGCCGCGCGGCGCGGCGAGCGCAGGATGGGAGCCAGGCGCGACGTTTCGCAGGTCCACGAGCAGCGTCCGCGAATCCGGCTGCGAGGTGAGGTAGGCCACCGGCGAGGTGGTTTCGATGACGACCGCGGTCGTGCCACCCTCGGCCCGCAACGAGACGCCCACCAACCGTGCCTGGCTAGCGCCGCCGCCGGCCGCATGCGCGGACGCGGCCAGCACCGCGGCGCCGACCAGCAGCCAGACCAGCCGGCTGGCCCGGGTGATCGGGCGGATTGACGATTGTTGGCAACCCATCGACATCACAGCCTTCCTCTCGGCGTTACTTCTGCTCGACGGCGGCACGAAGTTTCTTTCTCACTTCGCGCTGCTTGGTCACCGACAGCGGGTCGTTGACATCCTGAACCAGGACGAGCGAGTCGGCGGTGACGGCCCGCACGAACCCGTCGAGGAACCGATCGCTGGCGCGCACCAGGTAGGTCTTGTTGTCGGGCCCCAGCACCAGCGCGATGCGGTCGGTGCGGCTCACAAGGACG
>Ga0194060_10000160_pt1 | contig 47796 bp, 45 predicted proteins | sample SepL225m_MetaG_FD_163427 | JGI IMG/M metagenome (GOLD analysis project Ga0194060, IMG submission 163427) | Anoxic zone freshwater microbial communities from boreal shield lake in IISD Experimental Lakes Area, Ontario, Canada - Sep2016-L222-5m | ecosystem: Environmental > Aquatic > Freshwater >...
ATAATGAACTTGCCATGTTGAATGTTGAGCGTGATGATTTTCACGGAGAATGGAACTATAGATTGAATCCTCGTAATGTCGTTCTTGATTGACTTTTGTTCATGTTATTTTTGCGAGCGTCCTAAGCCTCATTACCTCCACGATTCATTGTCAAATGCAGACCATACTCACCCATTCGCCCAAAGAGGCCGCAGCCATTCTTAACTCTGGCGGAGTTGTGGCCTTTCCAACTGAAACGGTTTACGGCCTTGGAGCTGGTATCTGCCATCCTCAGGCAATCAGACAGATTTTTCAGGCAAAGGGGCGTCCGGGAGATAACCCACTCATTGTTCATATCTACAGTGTCGAGCAACTTGCTGATGTTGCCGATGAGATCAACAGCGACGCAAAGAGGCTTATTGAACACTTTTTCCCGGGGCCGCTGACGCTGGTTTTGAAAAAAAATTCTAGTGTGCCCGATATCGTCACTGCCGGCCTGCAAACCGTTGGCATCCGATGCCCGGTCAATCCCATTGCCCGAGAGTTTCTCCGTCTTTCTCACTGCCCGGTAGCCGCCCCCTCGGCAAATCTTTCGGGACTACCCAGCGCAACAAACTGGGAAGCAGTCTCTGAAGATCTTGACGGAAAAATTGACTGCGTACTTCGTGGCACTCCGAGTGCGATTGGGCTGGAGTCCACCATTGTTGACTGTTCCGGGCCAAAGCCTCTCCTGCTGAGAGCTGGCGCTATAACCCTGGAACAATTACAGGCTATCGTTCCGACCATTGCAACAGAGACAACTACCGATACAGAGGCACCCCCGAAAAGCCCAGGGCTGAAGTACCCCCACTATTCCCCCAAAGCTGCAATTATCCTTTACCATCCCAATGAAAAGATGGTTATCAAACCATCATCAGCCTATATCGGCCTTTCGGAACCTCCGCAGGGCGTTTCACTGCTGAAGATGTGCGAAACTCTTGAAGAGTATGGGAGGGAGCTCTTCAGCTTTTTCCGGCATTGTGATGCCGAAGTCATAAAAATTATCTACTGCGAACTGCCTTCACCCCAAGGGCTTGGCAGGGCAATCCGTGACCGGCTGATGCGGGCTGCCGATAAAGAGTGACAACAGCCTTATGAATCTCAGGAACTCAGAACGATAGCAAGCATCCGAGATGGAACGATCCAGGTGCACTGGTTGCGCGCTCGTCATTGCCACTGCTGTACACCACACGATCATCATACCAGGTTGTTTCAAATCGTACGCCGAGTTTCATCTGTTTCATCACCTGCCAAGTTGCCAGAAGAAAAAGTGATTTGCCACGCCCGTCATAGACTCCAAGACTGGAGGTCAGAGGGAGATCATCCTCATAGGAATAGATGGCTGCATCATAATCGCTGGTATCAAACACAGTGAAACGCCCCTTTACACCATAGCCTCCTGCAGTATATCCCACCTGTTGATAAAGCAGCCTCCCATAAAAGGATTGATCTCCGGCAAGATATTTTTTGACCACCTCTTTCACCTCCCCGCGAGTTCTCAGATGAAGCCGATCAAAGAGAGTCACATCGCAATCAAGCTGAACCCGGTTCGTAACGAGAGGAAGAGCTGACCAGAGAGCAACCGATGAGCTTCCCTGATTTTTTTGCTCCTCCTTGTATTTATGCTGAAGCTGGATGTTCCATGCAAGCCATGATGACTGCTTCCAGTTCATGAAGAGACGAATATCGTTACCATCAGAGGGATATTGACAGTGACTCCCCAAAACTGGAAAAGTGAACAGGTCATAATAGCCGCCGAAGGTAAGCCGATCATGGAGCTTTGCATTAACACCAAGATAGTATCCATTCTCATTTGACGCGCCATCTCCCCGTTCAGCAAAAGCCCCCGCAAAAGGGGAAAAATAATTCACCCCATAACATCTGCGAGCCACAACAGCGCTGAGTGCGCGAGAAAACTGGCATTCAGCCCCGGCTATCCATGAAACACCATCAGGATGTTCTGAAAAAGCCGTCTCGGCAAAAAGAGTGACCTGACTCACGGAGAGATCTGTCTCAACACTGTAGAGGGTGCCCGAGGAGATCGAACTCAAGGCAGCTCCCGGCTCAAGTGCATCGAGCGGAAAGGGATAACTATAGCGAAGCACACTTCCCCCTGCCCTGCCACTCAAATGTCCCACTTGATAATGATAGAGAAGATTTGCACCGGAAATGGTTTCAGTAACATTATCTTTCCGGCTGATTTCAAGATCTGTACGATGGTAGCCCGATGTACCAAAACTGGTGATAACACCAGCATCGTTGATGACCGCATCAAGATGGTTTGCCGAATAAAAAGCTGTCACTTCAAAAGGATCGAGCTTCAGCGTTGTGGCCGCACCCTGGAGAAAGCCAAATTCAGAGCTTGAGGCATAGGGCAACAGGCGCTTCGAAAAGAGTCGGACACTCCCTGATGGATCAGTACCTTTGGAAAAATATCGCCCCTGGCCCATAAGCAACCCTTGTGCAAAATTAAGCTTATAGTTACCAAGAACTGCGCTTTTCAGAAGACCAAGATCAGAGACATTAATACTCAGCGAAGTAAAATCGGCGATATCAGGCTCTCCGATATCCTTTTCCTGAACCAGACTGACCGAGACATGAGGCACAGCAAACTCTGCCCGGTGATAGAGTTTAACGTTCTCACCGGCATATTTGCCGTTCAGAATACCTTTTCGCGCTGTTGTCTCCCGAAACGTGCGGCTATATAAGGAGCCGTCAACCTCTACAGCTTTGGGCGTTGCTGTTTTACGGGCAGGCAGCTCTTTTTTATAACGAATAAACAGTGCAATACTTGCCGTTTTCTCTTTGCCTATAATGGTTTGAAGCACCTGCATGGAGCGAATTTGCCCTTTTTCCCTGCGATAGCGAAGGATTGCCTGAACATCGGCGCTGTTCAGCCATGGTAGCTGGCGGAGTTCGTCAACATCAGCCTCATTGAGCAAGATTTTATTTTTTTTCAACACATCAAGCGACTCGATCAACCGCTCAATAGTTATCGACGATTCCGCATTATTAAGTAATTCCTGCAGATGGTCGTTTTCATCACCGAACGCCGGACAAGAAATAAAAGGTGCGCCCATAACAATAAAAAACGTCATGAACCACAAGGGTACACGACGTTTTATAACAACAGGAAGATCTCTCATCGCCATAAGGGTTTTGTACGTTTACAAAACCGGCTGATCGCTTATGGGCTCTCCGTTAACTTGTAGAGTTCCTGAACCTCATTGCGGCTCAGATATCGCCATTCGCCCCGCCGGAGTTCTCCTGCCAGGAGGCCTGCATACGCAACCCTCTCCAGCCGTTTAACCTCAAAACCGAGGGTCTCGAACATTCTTCTCACCTGGTGGTTCTTTCCTTCATGAATGCTCACCAGCACCTGCATCCCTTCGTCAAGTATTTTGGCCCTGCAGGGACTGACTTTTTCCCCGGTATCCTTCAAACGCATTCCTCCGGTCAATTGGCCCAGAAGATTTGGCGTAAATTTTTCAGCAAGCTCAGCAATATACTCTTTTTTCACATTTGACGAAGGGTGCATTAATTTATGTGCAAGAGTTCCGTCATTCGTCAGTAAAATCACACCAGTGGTCTTTCTGTCAAGTCGGCCAACGGGGAAAACCCGCTCCTTGACATCAATATAATCAAGCACCATCTCGCGATTCTTCTCATCACTGTTGGTGGTGATAACATTTCTTGGTTTGTTCAGGAGAATGTACACCTTGCGATGTTCAGGCTGGGCAAAACGCTCCCCGTCAACAATAACCTCGTCACGCGAAGGGCTGACCTTTATCCCCGGTGTAGTTACCACGATGCCGTTGACCATAACTCGTCCATCAAGAACCAGTTGATCGGCCGCCCGCCGTGATGCAATGCCACATGATGCCAGATACCGATTGATTCTCACCTCATCTTCTTTGATGCTATTTTTCATACTTGTCCATCGTCTCCTCTTGATATATTATGGGATAAAGTTCCATCCATCCCCTCTTGTCGGGTCAGGTACTCCTGCTCTTCCTGCTCCTGAAGAAGCTCCTTTATCTCGCGAAGTTTTGGCAGCTGCTTGAGTGAAGAGAGGTGGAAGAGATCAAGAAATTCTGTTGTTGTTCCGTATTGTAACGGTTTTCCTGGAGAATCTGCCCGCCCGCGCATCTCAATAAAACCACGAAGCAATAAACGATCAATGGCATAATCAGGGCTGACACCCCGAATCTGCTGGATCTGCCCACGGGTAACAGGCTGATTATAGGCAATAACCGCAAGAACTTCAAGAAGAGAGCGGGAAAGCCTTTTGTGGATTTTTGGAGAGTGCAGTTTTTTGAGGATCTCACTGTATTCCTGCCTGGCCAGAAAACGATATCCCCCCGCAATACGGTGAATCTGAAAGCTCCTTCCTGTTTCAGCATACTCTCTGTTGAGGTTGTCAACAAGAATCTGCAGTTGGCCTGAATCAAGCTCCCTACCGGTAATATGCCTTATCGTCTGAAGGGTAACAGCCTCCTCTGAAGCAAAAACAAGCGCCTCAATCTGTTGCTGCAACTGTACATCATGCGTCTGCACCTGAAGGCTTTATCTGCTATTTTTTACGTGCTGTCGAAAAATTATGATCCAGAGCCATCTCCTCTTCAAAACTATACCACAACTCCTGACAGGGAAAATTGCATTCATAGAGGGCTTTGCCAACAATGACTGAATCTACCCCATAAGCTTTGAGTTCCTCAAGTCTTTTCAAATCACCGGAATTGGTAACACCACCAGATGCAGTAATTTTCATCCCGGCCTTTTCTGCAAACCTTTTGGTGCTCTCATAACCAAACCCCTGCATCATTCCATCACAGGCGATATCGGTATAAACTATCCGCTCAATCCCCATCCCCTTCATCTGCAGTGCGAGATCATAATCCTTGAGCTTACTGCTTTCGGTCCAACCTTTTATCTTCGGTATACCGTTTTCAGCATCAATACCGACAACAATTTTCGATGGTTTGTATATGGTCAGCAGCTCTTCAATCAGCTTCGGATTGGTAACCGCCGCAGAACCGATAACCACACGACTGACCCCAATATCAAGATATCTCTTCACGGCATCAACTGAGCGAATACCACCACCAACCTGTACAGGAATATCAAGATTAACGACGATCTCCTTGATTTTCTCAAAATTGACCATCTCTCCCGTTAGAGCTGCATCAAGATCGACAATATGAAGCATTTTGGCATTCTGCTTGCGCCAGATTATGGACATATCCCGGGGATTATCGAGGTAAATTTTTTTCTGGCTGAAATCACCCCTGGTCAACCTGACGCACTTCCCGTCTTTGATATCAATAGCCGGAATAATCAACATAATCGGTAACAAAAAAGGTGTTAATAGTCAGCAAAATTTTTGAGAACCTGCAATCCTGCATCCGAGCTTTTCTCGGGATGAAACTGGACAGCAAAAATACCATTTTTTTCAATAGCCGAACAAAAGTTTTTTCCGGCAAACCATGTTGTCGCCGCAACAGCATCAGGCGCTTCCGGCTCACAAAAATAGGAGTGTACAAAATAGAAAAACGAATGATCAGGAATTCCCCTGAAGAGGACACTCTCTTTTTGTTGATCAACAGAGTTCCACCCTATCTGGGGAATCTTGTCGGTGTCGCTTTTGAAATGACGCACCTTTCCAGGAATCAGATCCATCCCTTTCCATGCCCCCATCTCATCACTGTCGGTCAGCAGCAACTGCATACCAAGACATATTCCGAGAAGTTGCCCGCCTTTGTCGACATGCTCCAGCACCGCTTCGGTAAAGCCTGATGCATTGAGTGACTCAATAGCCTGACCAAAAGCGCCAACCCCGGGAAGAATAACTTTTGTGTACCCGGCAAGTTTCGCTGGATCATTGCTGACGATAGCCTTGACTCCCAGATATTCAAATGCTTTGAGGACAGAGCGAAGATTTCCAGCGCCATAGTCGGCAATAAAAACCATAAAATAAGAATGTTTGTATGGACGAAAATCAACAGCCGAGCAAACAATTGCGCAAAAAAACCCTTATTGCAACCCGATTTTTATATTGGCTATTTATTGTTTATAATGTGAAGTTTTTGTCTCGCCAAAAAATGTCTGGTAAGTCTCCATCATCATACGAAATCGAAGAGCCAATGTATAAAATTGTTTCTGCCCAATTTTTAGCTGAAAATATCAAAAAAATTGAAATTGAGGCTCCTCGTATCGCCAAAAAGAGAAAAGCTGGTCAATTTGTGATGATCAGGGTGGGCCAGACCGGAGAGAGAATACCGCTTACCATTGCGGGATCTGACACGGAAAAGGGAACCATCTCCATCATTGTTCAGGGAATGGGTAAATCAACCAGGGAGCTGAACCGCAAAGAGGCTGGCGACACGATCAATGATATTGTTGGCCCGCTTGGAGCCCCGTCACACATTGAGAATTTTGGCACTGCGATCAGTATCGGAGGAGGGGTAGGTGCCGCCATAGCCTATCCAACTGCCGTAGCCCTGAAAGAGGCTGGTAACTATGTTATTACCATTAACGGTGCCCGATCAAAAGAGCTTGTCATCCTTGAAGAGGAGATGAAGGCGGTTAGTGATGAAGCCTATATTACCACCGATGACGGCTCTTATGGCTTTCACGGCTTTGTCACCCAGAAACTGCAGCAATTAATTGATTCCGGAAAACAAATCGACTATGTGCTTGCCATCGGACCCATCCCGATGATGAAGGCCATTGCGGAGGTGACGCGCCCATACAACATACCAACAATTGTCAGCCTGAACCCGATTATGGTTGATGGTACCGGTATGTGTGGAGGTTGCAGGGTGACGGTCAACAACGAAATCAAATTTGCCTGTGTTGATGGGCCAGAATTTGATGCCCACAAGGTCGATTTCAAAAACCTGATTGATCGCAACAAGATCTACCTGCCCGAAGAGAAGCAATCGGCTGAGGCCTTTGTTCACAAGTGTAACCTGCAAAAGCAGCTATAAACACGCCACCACAACCATTTTTCTGCCCCTCTTTTTACGGATATAGAATTTTATTGGCATAACAAACTCTCTTTTTTTAAAGAAAGACCACTATGGAGCAACAATCAATCACAACAAAAGAGCGCCTTGCCATTCCGCGCCAAATAATGTCGGCACAAGATCCGGAAATAAGGAATAAAAACTTCAAAGAGGTTAACCTGGGCTATACGCCTGAGCTGGCTCAGCAGGAGGCTCTTCGGTGTATTCAGTGTAAAGACCCAGCCTGTATCAAGGGGTGCCCGGTCAACATCAAGATTGACCAGTTTATCAAGATGATTGCCGAGGGCAATTTTCTTAGCGCTGCAAAAAAAATCAAGGAGGATAATGTCCTGCCTGCCGTCTGCGGAAGGGTCTGTCCCCAGGAAGATCAGTGCGAGAAGTTGTGTATTCTTACAAAAAAACGGGAATCTGTTGCCATCGGTAATCTTGAGCGCTTCGCCGCAGATTATGAGCGCGAGACCGGAAATATTGAGCTGCCGGTTGTACAAGCTTCGACAGGCAAAAATGTGGCCATCATCGGCAGTGGCCCTGCCGGGCTGAGCTGCGCCAATGACCTTGCTCAGCTTGGCCATGCAGTCACAGTTTTTGAGGCGCTGCACGAACTTGGTGGTGTTCTGATGTACGGCATCCCGGAGTTCCGCCTTCCAAAAACTATTGTCCAAACCGAAATTGACGGAATGAAAAAGCTCGGTATTACTTTTGTGCCGAATGCCGTCGCAGGCCGTTCGATAACTGTCGATGAGCTCCTTCAAGAGGAGGGCTTTGACGCAGTCTTTATAGGGGTTGGGGCTGGTCTCCCCTGGTTTATGGGTATCCCCGGCGAAAATCTGGTCGGTGTCTATTCGGCCAATGAATTTTTAACCAGGGTAAACCTGATGAAATCATACGATTTTCCCGAAAATGACACCCCGGTCTTCAACTGCCAGGGCAAAAATGTCGCTGTATTTGGTGGCGGCAATACGGCTATGGATGCTGTCCGCACCGCCAAGCGGCTTGGAGCGGAACATGCCTATATTGTCTATCGCCGTTCAGAAGCTGAGATGCCCGCCCGTAAAGAGGAGGTACATCATGCACGAGAAGAGGGTATTGAATTCCTCATGCTCATGAACCCGCTGGAATTTGTGGGCAATGATCAGCAGTGGCTGACCGGCGCAAAATGTCTTAAAATGGAGCTTGGCGAACCAGACGATTCTGGACGGCGCCGTCCTGTGCCGATCAAGGATTCGGAGTTCGTTCTGCCGATTGATATGGCAATTATCTCCATCGGCAACGGTTCAAACCCCCTTATCAAGCAGACAACGCCGGATATTGATGTCAGCAAACGCGATACCATAGTTGTCGATATGAACACCATGGCGACATCCAAAGAGAATGTCTATGCAGGCGGAGATATTGTAACCGGTGGCGCAACCGTTATTCTTGCCATGGGAGCTGGACGAACTGCCGCTGCAGCCATCCATGAGAAACTGATGAACACCACGGCGAACTGAATTATCCCACAACTGCCACACAAAGAACCGGCTCAACTTACGGTTCTTTGTGTTCAACCAGAATTTATTTCACCATGCACTGCTCAACCATATAGGCAACCGCATTACTACACTCAATGATGGTAAGTGACTCCAAGCCTCCTTTTGATGGCATGTAATTAAAGCCCTCCACGGTATGTTTTACCATAGTCGTCATCCCACGAGCAATTCTGGGCTTCCATGCTGTTATATCGCAAAACTTCGGAGCTTCCATCACACCCTCACTATGACATGTCATGCAAGCACGCTCATACGTCTGTTTGCCTTGAACAAGATCATACTTTGAGCCAAGTTCAGCGCGCGAAAGCTCTGGCGTAGTTACAACAGAAGAAGAAGCCGATACTTTCGAAGCAGCAACATCAGATTTCCCCTGACGCCCCACTCTGCGTTTTGGCTTTGCAGGAGTTGCAGGAATGGGCGGAGTTGGAACAGGAGGCTCAAAAAACTGATCAACCATGTATGCAACGGCATTACCACATTCGGTTATGGAAAGGGACTCAAAACCTCCCTTGGCTGGCATACGGTTGTAATCCTTGAGGGTATGCTTCACCAGAACCTCCATACCTTGAGCAACCCTTGGCTTCCATGCCTTGACATCGGAAAAAGTCGGCGCATCCATAAAACCAGCACTGTGACAGACAAAGCACACCCGGTCATAGATCTCTTTACCCTGCACAATATCGTATTTTGCACGAAACTTTGCACTTTCAGAATCCTCAACAACTGGCGTAACATTACTCTTTGGCTGAGGCTTTGGTTGAAGCTTTGCACGAGACTTGAGCTTGGCAGAGTGTGAAACAGCAGTGACAAGCCGTGGAGTTAAACAAAAAATGGCTGCAGCAAGAACACAGCCCTGAATTGAGATTTTCATGATTTTTCCGAATGTATGTGGACGATGTATGACTTTTCTGGCGGAAACCGGGATTTCCCATTTACGTGTACAATGGGCAACGCGTCGCAGGATACAACCGATAACTTGTGTCGTGTACGTATATACAACAGCAGGAAAGGGATCGGCTGATCAAAATAAGAAATTTAGATACTCCACACAAACACCTTTTACCTCTTTTTAAGAAATCCGACAAACGAATGCTATTTCAAAACTTTTCAACCTCCCCTCCCTGCTTCTCCGTGAGATATTTCCAATACTTCATAGGCATATTCGATTTCTGAAGGCGGGGGTTTTTGCGGTCGGAAATAGCTATGGTTTTGAAAAAAGTCTGCCACAGAAGCTGCACTTTTTTTTCATCCTCTGAGAGAGCAGGAGTAATAAACTGTTCGATGGCACCAAACTGCAGCACACCACTACTCCATTGGGCAGCAGTACGACGCTTGACATCGTAAAGAAACCAGTGTTGCCCTCTCAGCCTCGTACGAAAATAGGAGGCAAGGGGCTGAATAATATTGTGGTCGGGCTCCATTTTGGCAAGGTAGGCACCATCCTGGAGCTGTTCAAACCGGAGGAGCCCTTTCATGCGGTGCAGCTCCCGACCGGCTTTTTTGGCAGTGGACACAATATCTCGCACTGCAGGATGGGTCAAGTAACCACTGACCTTGTCGCCATGCGTAAAAACAAGCGAGATATAGTGAAGCATGCTGCTCTCCATGCCACCCTTTTCGGCCAGCATGAACAGGTAAAGGGTATAGGCTGCATCGGGTGCGCGATTGCGAAGCCTTGTAAAAAGCTGCTCCGCCTGAATACTATCGGTATTGATAAAAAAGCCATCCTCAAAAAGCGTCTGCTCACGCTCTGCAAGAACAATATTGTCCGGTTCAGCTTCCTCTTCAAGAATCCACGAAATGGCTGAAAAGAGACCATCGGCAGTTCCGTCGTAGAGGTATCGCTTCATGGCTTTCATGGGTAGAGACCGGGAATAACAAGTTGCCGGGGAGGTTCCGTTGCACACCCTTCGCCAAGCAGGAGTTGCTGACGAACAAAAGCTGGCGTACGGACCGGCTTTTCAAACCTCATGCCTGAACTGGTGATAAAATATTTCGCCCGTTTCATCACCACCCCGATTTTTTTCATCCCTTCAGGGGTAATCGCTGAAAAGCGACGTGCCGCGATAATACGTCTGGCTGAAGTGACACCGATACCCGGCACACGCAACAGTGTCGCATAGTCTGCCCTGTTGATTTCGACTGGAAAAAACTCGGGGTGACGGAGCGCCCATGCTGTCTTGGGATCAAATGTTTCGTCAAGAAAAGGAAGATCATCTGAGAGAATCTCCTCTGCTGCAAAACCGTAGAAACGCAGGAGCCAGTCGGCCTGATAGAGACGATGCTCTCGTAGAAGAGGGGGAGATGCCAGTACAGGAAGACGATTATCCTCAGACACGGGCACATAAGCTGAATAATAAACCCGTTTGAGGTGCATCTTTTTATAGAGTCCCTGAGAGAGGCACAAGATCTCAAAATCATTTTCAGGGCTGGCCCCGATAATCATCTGGGTACTCTGCCCTGCGGGAGCAAACCGGGGCGCTCGTCGGTCTGTTTTGAGCTCAACCAGGCTTGATGTTATTTCGCGACCAATAAGCGCCATCGGCTCCAGAATGGCATCTTTATGCTTCTGGGGGGCAAGACGCTGCAGCGATACCTGCGATGGCAGCTCAATATTGACACTGATGCGATCGGCGTAGAGTCCAGCTTTACGAACAAGTTCACTACTGCAACCGGGAATAATTTTAAGATGGATATAGCCACCAAACTGCTCTTCAAGCCTCAACGTTTCAACAACCCTGACCATTCGATCCATGGTAACATCCGGGCTCTGCATGACTGCCGAGCTTAAAAAAAGGCCTTCAATATAGTTCCGGCGATAGAACTCAAGGGTGAGGTCAACCACCTCCCGCGCAGTAAAGGAGGCTCGCTCAACAGGATTGGATGAGCGATTCACGCAATAGGCGCAGTCATATCGGCAATCATTGGAAAGAAGAATTTTCAGGAGAGAGATGCAACGACCATCATCCGACCAGGAGTGACATATCCCGCTTTGCGAGGTATTGCCAATACCACCGGGGGAAGCTTCCCGCTTGCTGCCACTTGAAGCGCAGGAGGCATCATAACGGGCCGCACCTGAAAGAATCTGTAACTTGGCCAAAGTATCCATGGTCATATATACAGAATCGGGAAGAATAAAAAGGAGAAACAAGAGTCGGCGTAGCGGGATTCGAACCCACGACCCCTTCCACCCCAAGGAAGTGCGCTACCAGGCTGCGCTATACGCCGAAGTACAATCTGAAAAGGTAGTGATTATAAAAAAATCTGTGAATATATAGCTAAACTTTTTTCAAGAATCAGACTTTTTCCCCGCCTTTTAAAGATATTTTGTACCTCATCCCATTGCGGGATTAGAGGTTATCAACATTCACCCTGTTAACAAACAGCAACAGGCAAATCCCCATAGTTAATCAATAACAGAGCGCCATTATGGACAAAAGACTTATAGTTTATTGTTTTTAAATAAGTTAAGGGCAAAAGCGGTTCACGCATCCGGCCTGAAAATAAAGAGATCAGATAACAAATCAACAAGTTATCAACAATCCGCAAACATTTCTAAACATCCTGCTTCTGACCAGACCGGTGCTTCACATACTCGATCAGGGGTGGTAAAAGGGAGAATCCAATAATGGCAACTATCAGCAGCTTGAAATTATGCTGCACAAAGGAGAGTTGCCCAAAAAAGTAGCCACTGTATGTGAATAAACCAACCCAAAGCAGTGCGCCAACAATATTATACATGATGAATGTACCGTAACTCATGGCACCAATACCGGCAACAAAAGGGGCAAATGTTCTGATAATCGGCACAAAACGAGCTATGATAATCGTCTTGCCTCCATATTTTGCAAAAAACGCGTTGGTCTTTATGAGGTGCCCGGTATTGAAAAAGCGGGAACTCTCGTACTGAAATACTTTAGGGCCAATTTTGTGACCAATCTGGTAGTTCAGCGTATCACCAAGCACCGCTGCGATAAAAAAGAGTAAAAAAAGCAGATGGGGATTCAGGGAAGAATCTGGCATTGAGGCAAGTGAGCCCGCTGCAAAGAGAAGGGAATCACCCGGAAGAAAAGGGGTGACAACAAGCCCTGTTTCGCAGAAAACAATAAAAAAAAGAATAGCATAAAGCCAAAAACCATACTCAGCAGCCAAAAGCTGAAGATGCGTATCTATGTGGAGAATAAAGTCAACCAAAGAAAAGAGCAGAGCTGTAAATGAATAGTCCATTATGTATTTAACTGCTGAAAAATAAAAAGCAACCTTGTCTCCTTTTCGTCAACTGACAATGTACTCATTGAGCAGCAGAGTCGCAAAACCTCTGCTGCCCCTCCCTCTTGAGTGAAAACTGAAGAAACATTATTATATGTTTATATTATCCCCTGTTGATTTTCAACACGAAACGCATAACGTCATTTCTCATGAGTTATTTAGCCTCAGCCAGATGCAAGCTGTACTATGAAGACACTGCTGATGACGATCTTTCAGTGCAAAACAGGCCCGTGGTACTGTTTGTGAATGGCTGGGCCATCTCTTGCCGATACTGGAAACCACTGGTAAAAGCTCTCTCTGCAAAGTACCGGTGTGTTATTTATGACCAGAGTGGCACCGGAAAAACAATCATCAAAGGTTATAATCCTGCGTTTACTATTCAGGGTTTTGCTGATGAAGCAGGTGAACTCATTGAGCACCTTGGACTCAACAGCTCAAAAAAGCTGCATATCGTTGGCCACTCCATGGGTGGTATGGTTGCCACTGAGCTCTGCCTTCGGTACGCTGATGCGGTCGTTTCTGGCACCATCATTGCTTGTGGTATTTTTGAAGAGACCGCCTGGACCTCATTCGGCCTTTTTATGCTTGGTGGGCTGATTGATCTCTCTTTGAATTTTCGGAATGTTTTTCAGGTTGAACCATTACGAAGCATCTTTATCAAACGGGCGGCCACAAAAAAGATCCCCCTTGAATACCAGGATGTGCTGATTGAGGACTTCACCCATTCAGACAAAGATGCAACAAATGCAGTTGGAAAAATTTCGATTGATCGCGATGTATTGAGAGCATATACCCGTCATGTACTTGCTATTGCCTCTCCCCTGCTGTGCAGTGTTGGCATGGCTGATAACACCATTCCGCCTGAAGGCACTCTTTCGCTCTACGAAAAACGCAAAGCAGAATCTGCGTCGCCCACACATCTGGCAAAGTTCATGGATCTTGGTCACCTGCCAATGCTCGAAGAGACCGCTCAATTTGCACACGAGCTTCTACAACATTTTGAGCGTGCAGAACACTATTACAAGCTTCAACATTAAGACTTCATCGTGAGTAAAATATTCTCGAAAAAACAACTTCTCTTTATAGCATCACTTATCGCCCTGACGCTGGTCACCTCTGTGGCAGGTTATGGAGCAAAATCTTTTCTTGGTCTCCCAAGCATTGAGGAGCTCGAAAATCCCAACCCCGACCTTGCATCTCTTGTCTATTCAGAGGATGGCGTGCTTCTGCATAAATTTTTCCTGAAAAATCGCACCTTTGTCTCCCTCAGGTCTATTCCGCGTTCTACCCGCTATGCCCTTATTGCCACTGAAGATGTAGCTTTTTATAATCACTGGGGTGTCGATATGCGACGACTGGTGCTGGCAATGGGCGAAAATATCATCAAAATGCGCAGTCGCTGGCAGGGGGCGAGCACCATTACCCAGCAGCTTGCAAAAAACCTCTATCTAACCCAGGAACGCACGGTCACCAGGAAAGTAAAAGAGTTGGTTACCGCAATTGAGCTTGAAAAAACATATACAAAAGATGAGATTCTAGCACTCTATCTCAATACGGTCTATTTTGGTTCAGGGGCTTATGGCGTTGAAGCTGCGGCTCACACCTATTTTGGTAAATCAGCATATCTGCTGACACTGCCTGAGAGCGCAACACTTATTGCCACGCTGAAAAACCCCACCGCCTACAATCCGGCAAAAAACCCCACCAGCGCTATCGGCAGAAGGAACCTTATCCTCTCACTGATGGAAAAGGAGGAATTTATAACCCCAAAACAGGCCGCCGCCGCGAAAAAAAGCCCATTAGTACTAAAATACACTCCGGTGAGCCATCAGGGACTTGCGCCATATTTTACAGAATATATTCGTCAAACCATCAAGCCTGCCGCGCAGCTTGGCAATGTTGACCTTTACCGCGACGGCCTGACGATCCATACAACGCTCGACAGTCGTATGCAGCAGTATGCCCAGCAAGCTGCCGCAGAACATCTTGCTGAATTGCAGGCCTCATTTGACCGTGCATGGAGATGGCCGGAGTCACTCAAGAACCAGATCATCATGGAAAGTGAGCGGTTTAAAGAGCTGAAGGACAATGGATTTTCGGATCAGCAGGCTATGGCACATCTCAAGGCCGACAAAGTATGGCTGAACGATCTCCTGCAGGAGAAGACCAGAATTCAGGTTGCATTGGTTGCTATCGACCCGGCCAATGGCCATGTCAAGGCTTGGGTTGGGGGCAACAGGTTCTCCTCCGATGACTACAAGTACCAGTTCGACCATGTCTGGCAAGCCAGACGGCAGCCGGGTTCAACCTTCAAACCTTTTGTCTATACAACGGCTATCGACAAAGGACTGCCAGCAAACTTTCAGGTGCTTGATCAGCCCCTTGCCCTCAATAGCGGCAACGGAATCTGGTCGCCAAGAAACTCCGATGGCTCTTCGGGCGGCATGACCACGCTCCGCTCCGCCTTAAGCCGCTCACTCAACCAGGTTACCGTGCGGCTTGCCTACGAGAACCTCTCCACAGCAGAGATTATCAGCTATGCAAGAAAAATGGGCATCACCTCTCCCATGCCTTCGAACCTCTCTATAGCCCTTGGCACAGCAGAGGTATCACCGCTTGAACTGGCCGGAGCGTTTTCAACATTTGCCAATAACGGTTTTTGGAACGAACCAATATCCATCCTGAAAATTGAAGATAAACACAGCCGGGTTTTGTCGGAGTACACTCCAAACAGACGCTTTGCCATCGACTCCACCTCAAACTTTGTGATGGTTTCGATGTTGAAAGATGTGATCAACAAAGGTACCGGAGTTGCTGTCCGCGCCCGTTATGGCTTTAATGTTGAAGCCGCAGGAAAAACAGGCACAACGCAAAGCATGAGGGATGCCTGGTTTGCCGGATTTACCCCGCAACTTGTTGCCGTTGTCTGGACAGGATTTGATGACGAGCGCATCAAATTCACCTCAATGGAGTATGGCCAGGGCGCTCGCGCAGCGCTTCCTGTGTGGGCCGGGTTTATGAAGCGCTGCTACAGTGATCCAACACTGAAGCTTGAGAACAGGTACTTCTATATCCCTGAAACGGTTATTGCTGTCCCAATGTCCGCAGAGACCAACACCCCCTCTGACCTGCTTGGCAGCGATGTCTATATTGAATACTACACCCCGAAAGGCTTTCAGTACTATCAGGGCCATGCCGCCGCCGCTCCACCTCCAGCACCAGAGGCACCCGCAGCGCCTGCCAGCCCCAACAGCGTATCGCCAGCGAACAAAAGTGGAGCCACAAAACCACAAAAAACTGCACCAGTGCCCGCGCCCACGCCCGCGCCCGCGCCAAAACCAAAGCCGAAATCGGTGCAACCCCTTTGAACTCCAGATCAGTTAACCTCACAACACTCTCTTTATGCAATCGGTAGTAGTCCTTGATTTCGGTTCGCAATATACCCAGTTGATCGCCCGTCGTATCCGTGAACTGGGTATCTACTCTGAAATTCTTCCCTATAACACCACGCCGGAAAACATCAGAGAACACCACCCCAAAGCAATCATCCTCTCGGGCGGCCCGACCAGCGTCTATGACGAATCGGCCATCCTGCCTGATGGCGGCATCTTTTCGCTCGGCATTCCGATCCTCGGCATCTGCTATGGTTTGCAGGCAATCGCCAACCATTTTGGGGGAGAGGTTGCCTCGTCATCAAAGCATGAGTTCGGACGCTCCAAAATTCTTGTTAACCGTGATGGCGACAAGGAGAGTCTGCTTTTTCACGATATTCCTGATTCGGATGTCTGGATGAGCCATGGCGACAAGGTTGTTCGGCTTCCTGAAGGGTTCAGGGGAACGGCCAGCAGCGAAAACTCTGAAATCTGCGCTTTTGAAAGTTGCGGGAGCAGAGCTGCGCTGAAAGTGTATGGCCTGCAATTTCATCCGGAAGTACAGCACACCCTGTACGGCAAACAACTTTTTTCAAACTTTCTTCTCAATATTGCTGGCATCACGCCCGACTGGTCATCTAAAAGTTTTATTGACCACCAGATTGAAGAGATTCGGAACAAAGCGGGCAAAGAGACGGTGATCTGCGGCATCAGCGGAGGAGTTGACTCAACCGTTGCTGCTGTTCTGGTAGGCAAGGCTCTGGGCAAACAACTGCACTGCGTCTTTGTCGATAATGGCCTGTTGCGAAAAAATGAGGCTGGAAAAGTAATGAGCTTTCTCTCGACGCTTGGGCTCAGAGTATCCCTGGTCGACGCTTCAGATCTCTTCCTGAAACGGCTGAAAAATGTTGCATCACCTGAAAAGAAGCGCAAAATCATCGGAAAAACCTTTATTCAGATTTTTGAAGAGCAGATGGCTCATGAGAAATTTCTGGTACAGGGCACTCTCTACCCTGATGTGATTGAGAGTGTGAGCATCAAAGGGCCATCAGCGACCATCAAATCGCACCATAATGTGGGTGGGCTGCCAAAACGGATGAAGCTCAAGCTGATTGAGCCTCTTCGTGAACTTTTCAAGGATGAAGTACGTGCCGTAGGCCGAGAGCTCGGTATCGCCGAAGATATTCTGATGCGCCACCCCTTCCCCGGCCCTGGCCTTGCAGTGCGGGTACTTGGCTCCGTCAACAAAGAGCGGCTTGATGTGTTGCGGGAAGCTGATGAGATCTTTATCGAAGAGCTGAAATCGAGCGGCCTGTACAGCCAGGTATGGCAGGCGTTTGCAGTGCTGCTTCCTGTTCAGTCGGTTGGTGTCATGGGCGACAAACGCACCTACGAAAACGTGCTGGCGCTGCGGGCAGTCGAATCAACCGACGGCATGACTGCCGATTGGGCCCCACTGCCACACGATTTTCTTGCCCGCGTCTCAAACAGGATTATCAACGAAGTTCGAGGGATTAACAGGGTCGCTTATGACATTTCGTCGAAACCACCGGCGACGATTGAATGGGAGTGACAGCCACGCTGAATTTTTCTTGCGACTGCCTACCATATTGATGCCAGTGATGCGGTGAAGCAAACAGAGTATCGATTGCATATCATTGGCATCTCATGCAGGTTGCAACTCAAAAATCCCCGTTTTAGGTGGATTTTTATTATTGCTCATGCTCTGGAGGTGAATACGATGCACGTTGGGAATTTATTTGACAAGGCAGCACCGCCGTCTGATGGCGAGCGCTTCGAGCCCCTTCTGTCGCTCAAGAACTTGGTCATTGAGCGCATCGTGAGCTCATCAAAAATCGCTCAGACCGAGTATGTGCAGTCACAGCACGAATGGGTGGCGCTCCTTCAAGGGAGCGCGCAGCTCATTGTTGCAGGCGAGACTGTTACCCTGAAATCAGGCGACTATCTGTTTCTGCCTGCAGGCACACCTCACACGGTTCAAAGCGTTTCCGACGGAGCGGTGTGGCTCGCCATTCACCTGCATGAGCAAGCGACTGATATCTTCTCCCCAATGCGAACTTCAGATGCCGGTGAAATCAGTCGTTAGTTCTCTCGCATAAATAATCTGGATGAATGATCTTATTTTTTACTCTTATGATGTTATGGATAAAACCCTCAACGGTAAAGGTAAAATACCAAGCGCTGTTTGGGCGATTTGATGAATCAACGCTACGGATATGGTCAATGGAGGAAGTGCAAAGCTTGAGAAAAGGCGGAGTGACTACTGTTGCTGAAACGACAGGAATGTCTCGAACAACGATGTACGCTTTTCCGCTCATTCTCTTATGTTTGCTCTCGACTGTAGTATCGGTGGTCATAGGATTGTACAGTTATCAATTACCCATCAATAAAAAAATCGCAAGATATCTTATTTAGTATCAACAGGTTACATTTTTTGGTAACAAGCATTTCAGCCATGCCGTCAATTAGCCATCAATTAAGATTCAGGCCCAGTAAGGCACATACTTCATCAACTTCCGCAAAGCATACTTTGAAGGCGATGCAAAACATCCTCCATCATGCCCCGAAAATCAACCTCAATCAGCACACTGGTGAAGTCGTCAAAAATCAGCACTGAGAGCGCTTCCTCCCGATCAATCATCTCTTTCAACTTCCCTGCACCAGACGTTATCAGCCTGATGCAAGGATGCTATAATTGGCCAATTATGAAATTTCAGAACAGGGTGCACCCTCACCTGACACGATTAGCCAGAACCGCTTTTCCTTTTTCTGTGACAAGATAGCGCTGTTTACTGCTGGTAGGCTTCTCCGGCAAAGTTCTGGTTATCAATCCGTTCTCGATAATCGGCAGCAGATGCTTTCTAAAGGCATCATTATGATTGGTATAGCCAAGGAGAGCAAGAATTTCTTTCCGTGAGTGTGGTTATTGACAATACTTGAGGGCTTTTTCAACTTCAGAAATATCCTTCTCGCGGACTTGGTCGTGAAGGGCTGAATGTACAGGAAGAATGGTCAGAAAGTAGGTACACTACTGATCAGTCTCAAAAACAGGCTCTGGCGAACCATTGTTTTTCATGACTCGATTTATGGTTGGAATTCCCGTACCCCTCCCTTCGGTTGCGATAGTCCCTGGCGACAATTCTTCGATTCAGGGCAAGCACCGTGCTTGTCACTGGTGGTACTGGGCCCGGAAAGCTCAAAATCTCTATTTTGTCAGACCAGATTTGCACTTCTACAGGCTTGCCCAATTCATAGCTCTTATGATAAACAGCATTGGCAAGAGCTTCTTCAACGGCAACATAGGGATAGTTAAAAAAACGGTCAGCCTCGGCCTTATCCGGTAACTTTCTGACATGTTCTTCGATGATTGAGGAGCGAATAAACGACAAGGCATCTCGAAGCTGCACATGTACAGGTCCCTTAAAATATCTCTCACTGAAATCTTTTCCTGCCTCATCCTTTCTGAGAACCACCTCAATCCATGCCCTGGAAAAAAAACGATCCGGTTCTCTTGAAAAAAACAGCAGACCAACATTAACAGGACGCAAGAATTCATCCGGCCCTCTGGCAATATTCATCAGGCGACACAACTCCGAAAAAGGCATCGCAATACTTTCCTCAAACAGTTCGCTTTTAAGCTCGCCCAGAAAACTCCGGATCAAACCAAGATCCAGATCTTTTAATGTGGCAACAGGATGCACACGGTCATCAAAAGGAATGCGGGCTCCCAGCTCCTGTAAATGTCGAAGATTTTCACCTTGGGCACGAAGAGAACGAGAACCACTGCGGATATAATGAAAACGGGACTGCCTGCCTCCTCCCAGGCTTTCCGGTGCAGAATAGGGGCGCACATCTCCTGCAGGACAATACAAGACGAGAATATGCCTCCCCTGAAAAAGGTAAGGCTGAATAACAGGCATATAAAGGGGCTCCATCCTGTGACCGAGTTGCGTTAACTCTCCCTGAATACGATGAAGTTGATTGGGATTCAGACCAACAGGTGGCAATAATGGACGACCATCTTGACCGTCAATACCAACGATAATGTAACCCCCACCCCAGTTATTAATGTCATTGGCAAACGCGCACATTAATGCAAAGTATCCTCAGGGTTCCATCCCTGCTTGAACTCAAGCCGCTCCCACTCAATGATCTGACCGTTGACTAACTCATCGATGTTAACCGCAAGTGCCATGAACGCCTTATTATCACTTTTTAACTATTGTGGGTAAAATATACTGATTTCATTGCGTATCCTTCCTTGCTGAAAATGGTAAAACGTCGAATTTCAGCCCGATCAAAAAAACCACCCCGATACAAACCTGCCAGAGCCACCTCCTGCATAACCTCCCGCAAACCATTAAACACTGCGTCTGAAGTGGTAACATCATATTTCTCAGCATCTGCCTTAAAACACTCATAACCCGCTCCTCCTGCTCTTCATCGATTTGAGCAACTGTAACAATGTCTGTAATAATTTCACTTTATAATTACCTTGCGGAGATACCTCAATCACCTGCGGATCAAATCGGGCAAACTGCTCGTCATCCACCCGAAGATCTTCAAACAATAACGCTTACCGATCCCTCAATGTCACGCTGTTCAGGTTTCTGGTAAACAGGAGTTTGTCACACAACGCTTTTTCAGGAGAGGCGAATTATTCTCCATTAACTATGCAAAACATAGCCAAAAGCAAACGATAACCAATCAAAAAACATCTCCTCGCCCAGCAATGCTACTCTCCTGTGCCTGTGCTGCGAAAAGCATTGGCAGAAAGTTTTTGAGCGTGTGTGCGAATATCAATCGGCCATGAAGCAATGTAGAAACTGAACCTGTCCCGAAAAACGCGCCTCTGCCCTTCAAGCTCACTCTTGATCGACCATCCTTGCCAGCTTGTTTCGCACAGTGCTGACAGATTTATTTATCAGGCGAAACCGATATACGCCAAAAATTGCTGTAACAAAACCAACAGGAATACATGCAAGACCAACTGCCGAAAACCAGCCTGTTTGAGCAAAATGCATGATGGAGACCCCGGCTATAATGAGAGATACTCCTGAGCGAAGATATGCCAGTAACGTTCGTTCATTTGCCAAAATAGTGCGATCAATGGCAAGTTCATCGCGAAGAATCAACTCGCCTGCTTCAAATTTGGAATACGGTGAATGTGCCACAATAGAGTTTGTCAAGATTAAAACCGTTGTCAAGAACGCATTCCCAGAGCCGGAATGCTGGCCAGTAACGTCGTGCCAATCCCCAGCAGATCGGCAATATTGGCAGCAGGGTCAATAACCGGTCTGATGAGCGGTGAGGCGCAGGTCATCAGCGTGGTAACTCCTGGTCCGTGTCCAGCTTCGAGGCAGTCGCTGTGAATAACAATACCAATAGTGATGGCTCCCTTGCGATAGGCTCTACCATAACGGTTATCGTGATCAAGCAGGGCAACAAAGTCCCCGAGACGTATCTTGTCAATCCCGTTCTCCCGAACAGTATCAGCATCGCTGGTCATGATGTCGTAATCTCCTTTGGCAACATGGGCTGAGCCGATACCGGAGCCCATACAGACGGCGGGAACAATGGTGGTGACCGGCACTTCGAGTACGCCTCCCTCAAGTTCCCGGATCTTCATGGCATGAAGCAAACTCGGATCAAGATTAAAAAGGGAGATATCTGGATAATCGGAAAGTTTAAGCCCCTGCCCTTTGCCGCGAATGATGATGGTGTCGCTGTAGAGCATCTTCTCTTTGACATCGCGATCAAAATTGACAATCACATGCTCTGACCCGCCATGGTGACCAAGAACACGACCTTCAGCCCCTTTGGCCTCGCCGGTGGCAACTGTCGCAGTATTGCCTGCACAGGAGAAGATCTGCAGGCCCACGTTGGGATGCTCAAAGGGTTTCATGGTATCAGCCGTGCAACTGACACCGGGCTCTATATGGTCGCCCGCCCAACCGAATGCAGGATCGCCGACCTGAACATTCAGGGTAATACCTCCGATAGCGGGCAGAAGAAAGGGATTTCCATGGTGATCAACCTCCCAGGTTCCTCTGGTTTTTGGCTGTCCCGGCTGACATTGCAGCAGAAACTCTACCAGTTTTTGTTCGTTTGTCTTCAGCATAAATTGTTCTTCAATGGTGTTAATCATTCCGTGAAAGAGGTGCAACCATCAATACCGATGCCTCAGGGCAGGTAAAACAGCAATTTTCCTCAAAAAAACAAAAGGCGCACGGTGGTGCGCCCTCTGTTTTTTGTACCGTAATCAACGTCCGCCAGTTATCCGGGCATAACGAAAATAAATTAAAGAGGAGTTACATCTTCAGCCTGAAGGCCTTTTGCTCCCTGAGTTACTTCCATCGTCACTTTCTGGCCCTCTACAAGTGTCTTGCGACCAGTGCCATTGATGGCACTATGATGCACAAACACATCTTTTCCGCCTTTCTGTTCGATAAAGCCGTAACCTTTTTCTTCGTTGAACCATTTGACAGTTCCTTCAACCTGAGTACCCATATCTACCTCTTTTTATTTTTGCCAGTTAAACTTGGCGTTACAATGAGCAAACTTCGACATGAAGCGCTCAAAAACGAATTAATTTTTCGTAAGGCTAATTTACTTACTTTGTGCTAAATCAAAAAGAAAGTTATGTTCTTTACGCTACTTTTTTATAATTGACAAAAAAATATCAAACCTCCAAAAATGAGATAAAAAAGCACATAACCACCTATAAATATATCTCCTACCCTATTGCCCAGAGTTTGATCTTGCGGTCATCACTTCCACTGGCAATGATCTTGCCATCAGGAGAGACATCGACCGACTGCACTTCGAGCACATGGCCCCTGTAAAGATGCAGCTCCTTGCCTGACGCTATATCCCACAACCTGACAGTCTCATCGTTTGCCGCACTGACAACTTTTGAGCCATCAGGAGTAAAACAGACACTGCGCACGGCATCTCCATGGCCTTCAAACACCTTGAGGATCTCGCCAGTTGAAGCATCGAGCATCTTGACCAAAGCATCGCGTCCACAAAAAACAATAAACCTGTCATCCGGACTGTAGACCAATGCGTGCGAAAGTCTGTCGTCAGTCTTGTAATTTGCAATATTTTTGCCCGTTGCAACATCCCATATCTTTATCACCGGCTCCTCACCGCAGCTTGCAAGCCTCTTCCCATCGTGACTGTAGGCAAGGCACTCAATATATGATTTATGACCGAGAAACCTTGAAAGCTCTTTGCCGGTTTCGACATCCCATAAACGTATAGTCGTGTCGCGAGAACAACTTGCCACAACCTTGTTATCCGGACTGAATGCCACCATACGCACCGCAGTATCATGCCCTTTACAGATATGCAGGCACTTGCCGTTTGCTGCGTCCCATATCCTTACCGTACTATCGGTACTGCCACTTGCAAGCCACCTGCCATCACGACTGTAATCAATACATTCAACCCAAGTCTCATGCCCCTTCATGGTGAAGAGACTTTTGCCTGATTCAACATCCCAGAGCATCACCGTCTCGTCAAAACTACCACTCACCAGTTTCTTGCCATCGGCGCTGAATTTTACCCCCAGCACACGGTCAAGATGACCCTCCATTGACTTAATCAGGTTGACATCTTCAACCACCTTTGGAAGCTTGAGTTCCACTTCCTTTTTACCGAATATTTTCGACAAGAAACCCATGGGCCTTACGTTTGTTTGAATTGAATACTCACATTATTACCCTCAACAGATCACCGAAAAGCGAAAAGCTGGCTTTTATACCACAATTTAAAAAAAAATATCACCTTCCCCGAATTCTCTCCTCTGTCAGGAAAAATTGTAGCTCCTCCCTTTCCATTGAGAGCCATTGCCAAATTTTATAGTGCACAATGAGTTGCAGGCTATAGCAAGAAGAACTACCTCCGAGAAGAGGTGAAGAGGCACAAACAAAAGTGACTGACGAAATACATTTGCAACAAGGAGGCGACAGAGAAAAACAACCCCTATCTGAGTAAGCGGCAGCCAGAAATGCACCATGCTGAACTCCGCAATAGATAACGCTCGTACAAAAAAGAGATACGGAAGAATGTACATACTGATCGATACGACAATCATAGCAAAAAGAGCGGGTGTGTTATAGCCAAGAGCAGCAAAGAGATTTTTTGAAAAACCCTCCCACACCTCCCTGGCATTGCGGTACATCCTGCAACTGACCGTATCCGTCCCGTTATATGCAGCAACCCTGCCACCAGCTTTTTTCATCGCCATGCATAGCCAGACATCTTCAACAATATCACTCTTGACTGCGGCATGACCGTGGATGCTTTCATACATAGCCCTCCGAAAGAGAATAAACTGGCCGTTGGCAAAACTGAATGCCGGATTCCGGCTTGTCCTGACAAGGCGCAGGGGCAGATAACACATAAGAATAAAATAGACCATCGGCACGACCAGCTTCTCCAGGAAAGAGCCCAGCTCCTGATACGGTGTCAGTGAGAGCATATCGGCTCCGGCATCCTGCAAAGCATCAACTGAACGACGGAGAGAATCGGGCTGGTGCATGGTATCTGCATCGGTAAAAAGAAGCAACTCCCCTTTTGCCTGGTGCCCAAGCTGATGGCATGCCCATGCCTTTCCATGCCATCCATCAGGAAGTGGCTGGCCTTTCAGCAGGTGCAAGCGACCACCCGATTCGCAGACAAGAGAGCGCAATAACTCCGGAGTTGCATCGGTTGATCCATCATCCAGCACAAGAATCTCAAACCGATCGTAGTTCTGCTGCAGAAGCGATCGTACACAACGCTCAATATTATGTGCTTCGTTTCTGGCTGGAACCAGAACAGAGACAAGTTGGTCAGCACCGGATGAATCCTCCGGCATATCTGTAAGGTCGATCCGGTTTCTCAGCACAATTCCCAAAAATACCAGCAACACCAACAGGACAAATATCTGATAGAAAAGCAGCATGGCAACGATAAAAAAGGCCGCCCCTGCGGGCAGCCTGCATGTTTGATGAGCATGAAAACTTTTTCAGTCGATCAGCTTGTTGATGTTGTACTCAAAAATGCCCTCTGCGCCAGCCCTTTTCAGCTCAGGAATCAACTTGCGAACAATTTTTTCGGTAACAATCACCTCAAGCGCCACCCACTGCTCCCCGGCAAGACTCGATATGGTCGGCTGACGCAACGCAGGAATAATGGCCATAATCTTGTCAATCGCGGATTTCGGAGCATTCATCTTCAAACCAACCTTACCCTGGGCATTGATTGCGCCAAGCAGCAACAGGGCCATATTCTCAATTTTTTCGCGTTTCCATGGATCGTTCCAGGAACTTTTATTGGCAATCAGCTTGGTGTTGGATTCAAGAATAGTATCAATAATCCTTAACTTGTTTGCCCGCAGCGACGAACCAGTTTCAGTCACCTCAACAATAGCGTCGGCAAGATCCGGTGGCTTGACCTCTGTAGCGCCCCAACTGAACTCAACAGATGCATTGACCCCATTTCTGGCAAGGTATTTTTTTGTAATGTTCACCACCTCAGTAGCAATATGCTTGCCCTCAAGCTCTTTGACCGAGGTAATCGGGGAGCTCTCTGGCACACAGAGTACCCAGCGAACAGGCCGCATCGAGGCTTTGGAGTAGACCAGATCAGCAACTTCAACCACATCGGCATCAGTTTCAATAATCCAGTCCTTGCCGGTCAGCCCGACATCAAAAGCCCCCAACTCCACATAGTGGGCCATCTCCTGGGCCCTGATAAGAATGGCTTCCAGTTCATCATCATCAATTGAAGGGAAATAGGAGCGGCTCTGAACTGAAAAATGAAATCCCGCTTGCGCAAAAAGATCGATTGTGGAATCCTGCAAACTGCCTTTCGGCAAGCCAAGTTTCAACACATTATTTACATTACTCATAAGTACAGTTTAAAATTCAATATTATACTTCCCTCAGTTCAACAACTCCGCTCCTGAACACGGCATAAGGAGAGGTGCCGTCAATCCAGGTTCCAAGATTAACGTACCTGCTGGAACCATCCGAAAGCTCGACAATACCCTTGACGTGGTTGTGGCCGCATATAAAATAGTCGAAATCTCTCTCGGTCACCAATACTTCAGCATAATGTAACAGCCTGTCCCTTTCCAGGGGAATATTGACCGGCTTATGCGTACGACTCAATTGTGACAACCACTTCAGCAAACCAAGCGCCAGATCCGGATGGAAACCTTTAAGGAGCGAAAGATTAAAGCGGTTTCGGACAAAACGTGAAAAAATCTTGTACCCTGTATCTCCATCCCCCAATCCATCACCATGAGCCACAATGAACCGGCTCCCGTCAAGATGGAGCTGATTCATACCATACATGGTTTTAACGCCAAGCTCTTCATCAAAATATCGGTCAAGAGAGAAATCATGGTTGCCTGCGACATAGACAACATCTATGTTGTGGCGAACAAGATCTGACAAAAGACAAAGAAATCTTGTAAAACCCTTTGGAATGAGGTGGCGAAACTCAAGCCAGTAATCGAAAATATCGCCAAGCATATAGAGTGAATGGCCTTCCGACTTGATAATGGAAAAAAGGTTCTCGAGCTTATCAAGCTTCCGCCGTTCACTCTGGTCGTCCTGAAGCCCTAAATGAATGTCACTGATGAAATAAATACCCGCCATCTCACAAAAGCCACGATGCCGCAATGACAGCAAGTGGAATGGTCAGGTTATCAACCTCTTTCGGACTCACACCCTCAACAACGGTTGCAATCAGAGCAATAATCGCGATTTTTGCCACATCAAACGAACCCGGCACAATCAAATGGGTAAAAAAGAGCCCGGCAGCCAAACTGCCAACCAGAAATGCAAGACTTCCTTCAACACTTTTGTCGCTGAGTATATGGTATTTCATTTTTCCATAACGAGTTCCGATAATCGGAGCAAGACCATCACCCCAGCCCAGCATAGCCATGGCCAGAACACCCGCAGGCTGTTTGTAATAGATCGTACCACAAATCATGGCAACCAACACAAAATAGAGCGTACCCTTCAACAACTCTCGCTTGTTTCCGGTACGGGTCATCGTCTTCACCGCCTGGTCATCGTCAGCAGCAAAAAGCCCTTTCTGAATAAGCAGTACAGTCCACACCCCGAAAACAGTAATATTGAGATACTGTGACCAGTCTCCATCCACAAAGAGAGGAAGAAAAACAATCGCTGAACCAGCACAGATATGGGTAATTTTACGACTGATATCACGTGGTAACGAGTGGTTGGTGACCAGATAATCCATAAGAGGGGGGACGCTGAAGACATAGATAAAGGTCAACAGGGTAACCAGCGCATTGTGCCAAACGACTGGAAGCGAAAAAAAAGTCACTGGTAAAGTATCCATAGTCTCATATTGGTTTAATAGTTATGACTCCATACAAAGTAACCGATTGAAAACAAATACTATTGCATCACCTGCATATACCTGGCACCAACCATCCCGGCAATAAGAAGATTATTGATTAAAAACAAAAAATTGTTCGCGACCTGAAACCTGAGAAATGTATTGTGTTCCTGAACATCACTTTTGCCTATGGCATTACCAAATCCATCTTCAACAGCTCCCTTCATAAATGATATTCCCCCTTTCGGGTCGCGCAAAAGTTGCGCCTGAAGAACCATATTCAAGACCAGTCCCACCAGAACAAAAAATGAAGGAATAATGAAACCCCAATTGAACGAGAGGTAAGCAAGAACGGCAAAAACAGTATCAATGATAATAAATGAAACAAGAAAAGTATTTCTTGCGCCAATCATAACAGTAAGCGACTTGAGCCCACCCTCCTTGTCACCTTCAGCCGACTTGAAATCATTAAGGATAATGAGTGCCACTGCCATAAAAAAGTTCAGACTGGCCAGCCACAGGGCCTCTGGACGTATATCTGCAAAAAGAGCATTGGCTGACAAAAAAGGTGCCAGACCATAAGAAAAGCCGACCGCAGGAGCTGAAGCCAGTATATTTTTTTTCAGCTTAAGTGGTGGCGCTGAATAGATATAAGCAACAAAGAGGGCCACCAATATGGAGATCAGTATAACCAGACCCCTGACACCACCAATATGTAACCAAAAGAAGACTCCGAGGCCGGTGGCAAGTAACAGCGCAATGATACTGTTCCATAACCCCTCCTTTGCGCTAAGGCGGCCTGAGGGTATCGGACGGGATGGCTCATTGACCCGGTCAAGTTCGAGATCAAAGCAGTCATTGACCGACTGGCTGAATCCGGTACCGAGAGGCCCGAACATCAGAAAAATAGCAAGAAGGAGAAGATAGTCGTGAACGGTACCCCTCATCGCGCCTGATGACATGACGCCTGCAGCAAGACAGGGGGAGACGCTAATCCATGTTACAGGATCAAGCAGCTCAAGATGTGCCCTTACTTTATCAACCAACCCAATTTTTGCGGGAACCGGCATACGTTACTTCTCTCCGAAGCCCGATAACGGGCAGATTAAATGATCAGATGTCTCAGAACGCCAATTTACAAATACCGCCCCAGATAAAAAACTCTGAATTGATGAGAAGAGTCAGGAGTGAACCAATGGCACTGGCCTGCCGGTAAGAGTGGCTGATGTCGCCCCGGTGACAAGCACATACAGCAGATCACCACACTCATAGAGTTCCCTGTCAAAAACCACAGCCCTGTTGCCAGACGTTCGCCCCATAAGCTGCTTTGACGAGCGTCTGCTTTCAGACTCGGCCAACACTTCAACAACGGTGCCAATCGACTCATGGAAAAGTTCAGCAGAAATGCGGTTTTGAAAATCAATAATCTCCTGCAAACGCCTTTTTTTGACTGGCTCCGGAACATCATCCTCTAATGTTTCTGCCGCAAGAGTTCCCGGCCTGGTTGAGTAAAAAAACATATATGCCGAATCAAACCGGACAGTGGAAAGAAGATCAAGTGAAGCCTGGTGATCATTCTCCTGCTCGCCACAGAATCCGGCAATAATATCAGTGGAAAGGGTCACATCAGGAATAATTGAACGAATCAGCGCTATTTTTTCCAGGTACTCCTCAATCGTATGACCGCGATTCATGCGACCAAGCATTCTCGATGAACCTGACTGTACCGGTAAATGAATAGAATTACAGATGTTGCCATGGGACGCAATGACTCGAACAAGCGACTCGGAGATATCTTTTGGATGTGATGTGGTAAAGCGGATTCGCGCCAGGGGTGCCTCTCGACTAACGGCATCAAGCAGAGCCGCAAAATCGTACCCCTTCTCAGCGTCGCAATAGGAGTTGACATTCTGTCCCAGCAAAGTAATCTCACGGTATCCGGACGCGACCAGTTTGCGGACTTCTGAAATGACGGAGCTGAAGGGCTGGCTCCGTTCGCGACCACGGGTAAATGGAACAACACAGTAGGCACACCTGTTGTTGCACCCCCGCATAACAGGAATAAAGGCACTGGTTACACCATCTCTAACCGGTTCAACCCCTTGATATGTCTCCCCTGAGTTGAACTCAAGTGAAGCCAGCTTTCCACCACGACGAACCTGTTCAACAAGTGAGGGAATAGTACGATAGGTATCCGGTCCAGCAAGAAAATCGATGGCCGGATAGAGTGAAAACATCTCCTCCTTTTTATACTGAGGAATACAGCCTGCAACTCCGACAATTAAATCTTTCTCTCTTTTTTTCCGACCCAGCAGGCGCTGTAAAAAGTGTTCAACCCGATCAACGGCATTTTCCCTGACTGCACAGGTGTTCAGCAGCACAATCCCGGCATCCTGCTCCTGGTCTGCCTGAACAAAACCCTCCGCCTGGAGGAGGGCTGTAATAATACCAGAATCCGCCTGGTTCATCTGGCAACCAAACGTATGAATAAAAAAGGTGTTGCCTCTCCCTGCACTCATAACCTCAGATCCCAAAATGGAGGTGTTTGAATTTTGCAAGCAGCACCTCAGTTTCATCCTTGCACTGGCCACAGACGGTACCACACTTGGTTCGCTCCTGAAGCTCAAAATAAGTGCGCGCTCCTTCAAGCACAGCATCCTCAATGTCATGGTCAGTAATGTTCATGCACTGACAGATCACCTTGGCCTGCTCCTGCTTGACCTTCTCCTCCTGGCCTGTGCGGGTATAGTAGTTGTTGATGGCTGCACGCAATGCCTTGTCGCCAAGCACAGAGCAGTGAATCTTGTGATCAGGAAGGCCTCCGAGTTCCAGGGCAACCTCTTTTGGAGAGATATGAAAAGCCGCATCAAGCGTTCTGCCTTTCACCATCTCGGAGAGCACCGAGGTGCTGGCAATTGCACTGGCACAACCGTAAGTCTTCCACTGGCAATCAGTAATAATATCCTTCTCCTTGTCCACCTTGATAACCACCATCATCTGATCACCGCACTGCAAGTTCCCCTCCATCCCGACACCATCGAAATCATCCGTATTCTCACCTTGCAGAATATTCTTCGGGTTCATGAAATGTTCCTTCAGCGTTTCGCTATATGCCCACTCACCTGCTTGCAGCATGTAATCCTCCTTTTATATAAGCCGTTGACATGTTTCTGATTTGTTTGATTACCCTTGGTAAAACCTCAAGCAGGTATTCAACCTCCTGCATGGTTGTTTCGCGCCCCATACTGAAACGAATTGAACCGTGAGCACGCTCAGCATCAACCCCCGTCGCAAGAAGCACATGTGAAGGATCAAGTGAGCCTGATGCACAGGCGGATCCGGTAGAGACCGCAATCCCCTCAAGGTCTAAATAGAGCAGGATTGCCTCTCCCTCCACTCCGGCAAACGAAACATTGAGCGTACTGGCAAGCGAATCCGTCGGATGGCCATTGATGGAAATATCGTCGATTTTCTCCTCTATACCCTTTTGCAACACCTGTTTCAGAGTAAGCAAGCGCTCCTCCTCCTCAGGCATTTCAACCATTCTCATCTCTACTGCTCTTGCCATACCAAGAATACCAAGAGTATTTTCGGTTCCTGCCCGCCTGCCACGCTCCTGATGGCCACCTCTGATCAAGGGGCAATAGGGAATCCCCTGTTTCACAAACAGCGCCCCGACACCTTTCGGGCCATATATTTTGTGAGCTGAAATCGTAAGAAAGTCCACACCAAGTTTCCGGACATCGACAGGCACCTTGCCCACAGCCTGCACCGCATCGGTATGCATGTAGGCCCCACTTTCGTGCACCATTTTTGTAATGGCCTCAATATCCTGCAGGGTACCAATCTCATTATTGGCCATCATGACAGAGACAAGACCAACCTTGTCGTCAAGCAAAGCGACAAGCTGATCAAGATCAATTTTACCATAGCGGTCAACATCAAGATATTTCACCTTGACACCACGATGCGCAAGGCACTCTGCAGTCTCAAGCACACAGGGGTGCTCAATTTTGGTGGTAATAATGGTGCTGCGTCTTGAGCCAGGAATACATTGGCTGGAGGAGCAGACAAAGAGCGAAAGCACCGTATTATTTGCTTCGGATCCACTTCCCACAAAGATAACCTCACTCTCTTTCGCCCCAATAAAGTTGGCCACTTGCTGACGGGCATGTTCCACATTTGCCCTTGCTTCACGCCCGTAAGCGTGCATACTGGATGGATTGCCAAACATCTCCATGCCAGCTATCATCTCTCTCTTGACCTCTGGATGAAGCGGTGTGGTGGCATTGTGATCAAAATATACCTTCATGTCTGCTATAAGAGTCTAATATTGTGTGATTACGGTTTAACCCATTACTTGATTCACAGCCAAGCCTTCGATGTCGAAATCAGTTTCCTGTAAACATATTGTCTGAAAAACAGCTCATAATAACACATTTCAAGCCAAAAGTAAGACTTTTCTTGTCTTATTGCCATAAAAAAAGCAGCATTTCCCTAAAATATACAGCCCCACGTACAGATAACCTTCGCAGTACAATGGGAAAGTAACCGGTAAATGGAGGGGGCTTTTTTGCACTGTGCTCCATCATCCATGACAATTCCCGAACATAATTCAATCAACTCCGTACGAAGAGATATACCTCAAGCGATCCTTTTCCGTTGCAAAACGCTTGTGGAGCATAAAAAGCACCTCAGAACCTGAAACCGTAGGCTGCATTTCGTGCCCAATCTCTTGATTCAAACTCTCAATTTCAGGAGCTGTCAAATTTTTCCAGAGAAGAAATATCCGATCGCGGGGAGCAAAAAGTTTATGCAGACGTGCTCCCGAGACATTATCAACCCGATAAAATGAGAGCCGGGATGCAACAGGTAGCTGCTCAGGTTTCCCCGATAAAAGAACAAACTCTTTGATCGATGGTAAAAATGAATATCGCTTGTCTGACACTGAAAAAGGGGAACTTCCCAAAATATGCCAGGGCAAAAGGTCATCAGCTATAATCACAAGATGGCTGAAACCAATGACTGATCCTGCAAGAGGCTCATGTAATGCTCTGGTAAACCACGCTTGTTCACTCTCGGGTGTTGAAGAGAGAGTTCCTGATGCCAGCTCACTGCGAAGAGAGCGAATGGCTGAAGCGGGAGTATGCTCTGCATCGAAAGAGAGGGGGCTTCCGATAATCTGCAACTGCTTCTTGCCAATGAGCATGTCACCACACAGACTGTCGGAAAGCAGCGGCTTGATAATCAGTTGATCCTCTTTTAAAACATCCTGCACGGTGCGAAGCGTCACCGGAATAAACTGAAGAGCTTCGGCAGCAACGGGATTAATGGCACGCACCTCTGACAGCAGTTCAAGCATCTTGCCTCGTTTGATATTCAGCGCCTGATCAACTTGCCTGCTTGCTGCAACACCTTCAGCTTGACTGAACATATTGGCTTTCCGCTGAAGCAATCCGGCAGTTTCATGGAGCAATCGACGAACTTTCGCCTCAAGAGCCTCATGGCCTTTTCCAAGCATAAAACTGTTCGGATATCGCAGCAGTGTGCGCTTCAGCTCAAGTGTGCCTATTTTTTCTTCTGCATCGAAAAGCTCAAAAATCCTTGACTGTTCCAAAAGCAGCGCAGTCAAGCGACGGCCTGCACTTTTCTCAAGTTGAAGATGCGCGGTTGTCGGATAGGGCGGGACAAAATTCCTGCTGAGAGCAAAACCCTGTTGCAGGGCCGCAATCCGCTCATCAGCACTGAGGGATTTACTGCCCGCCAGCATAAACAGTGATGTCGCCTGGGCGTATGGCATGGCATTGACACGGAAATAGTCTGCGGCCTCACGGAAAGTATCAGCTTTTCGAACAATGACTGCGTTCGATTCCAGACGAAGCACCTGAAGAAGCGGCTGGTTCTGCGACTCATCCGCCAGCATGAGCGCCCTGAAGAGAAGATAACTGGCATTTCTCTGCTGTTTTTCAAGAAGCAAAAGACTTTTTGCTGCACTCCTGATTGCCTGAATCCGCTGTACCAACTCAACATCACTTGAAAGCACTCTTTTCGACTCAGCCGCAATTTTACCAGCAATGCTCTCTGCACTTGCCGCAACCAGCTCCGGCTGAGCAACCTTGCACTCGAGAAGTCCGGCAAAACCCCTTATCCTGATGGAAGGCTCAAGCTCCGTACCGATATAACTCTTATAAATCGCTGCCGCCTTTGCATAATCGCCACTCTCCTGGTAAAGCATCGCCTGTTCAAAGCGAATCGCCATTGCTGGAGAGGCGATCTTCTCAAGCGAAGCTGCCGCCAACCTGAAGTTGCCCAGCTCTCGAAGCCAGGTGGCTTCGTCAGAAAAGAGCCTGTTGCGAAGTGAGTCCGGCAGTGAACCAGCAGGAAGTTTTTCAAGGCGAGCCGATGTCCTGAACGCTTCGTAATATTCGCCTGCCAACCCCTCAATACTTCTCTTCTCATAGAGTGCCTGCGCCACCCTCAACGAGTTCTCCTGCAGGGTATCAAGAGCAATCGCCCTGTTATAAAAATCAAGTGCTTTAAAATACTGCCGACTTCGATTGAAAACGGCGGCCTGCTTATAGAGCTCCTCTGGAGTTTGCTCCGCCTGATTGCCTGCACCACAACCTGAAAACAGAGATAAAAGGGCAAGAAGCGCCACTCCTGACGAAAGCCACCGGAAATGAATTTTCATAACGAGGAGCCTTCTGCTCCCTTTTCAAGAATTTAGTAGTATGTTGACGTTGAATATAAAAGAACTCAACGTCTAACACGAAAAGAGAAACCTCTCATGATAGCAGAAAAAACAAAAGCACCGGCATTTACCCTTTCCGATAGCGATGGAAAGCAGGTTTCACTCTCCGACTTCACCGGAAAAAAGGTACTGATCATTTTTTATCCGGGCGACGACACACCTGTCTGTACGGCACAAATGTGCGATTACCGGAACAATGTGCTCGAATTCACGAAACGCGACATTGCCGTGCTCGGCATCAGCTCCGACAGCGCCGCCTCACACAAAAGCTTCGCCGAGCGCAACCAGCTCCCCTTCACCCTCCTGAGCGATACCGAAAAAAGCGTCGCAAAAGCCTACGATGCCCTCGGTTTTCTCGGTATGTCGCAACGCGCCTACGTGCTGGTTGATGAAGCAGGAGTGGTGCTGTTGGCCTACAGCGACTTTCTGCCGATACTCTATCAGCCAATGAAGGATCTGCTGGCGAGGATTGACGGGGTGTAGGTTTCATTAATCCGCTGCATTTCCGTATCTTCGCCCACGAACTTGTATGCTTCAGTAACAATCAACATTGCATGTACCATTATGGAAAGAACACTGACCATCCTGAAACCCGATTGTGTCCGCAAGAATCTTGTCGGCGCTGTCATTAACCACATCGAACGTGCCGGCTTCCGCGTTGTAGCCATGAAAAAAATCCGCCTCACCACCGAGACTGCCGGAGAATTTTATGCCGTGCACCGCGAGCGCCCTTTCTACGGCGAGCTGGTTGAGTTCATGTCTTCAGGCCCCTGCGTGCCGATCATTCTTGAGAAGGATAATGCCGTTGCCGACTTCCGCACCGTCATTGGCGCCACCGATCCTGCCCAGGCTGACGAAGGTACTGTTCGCAAACTCTATGCCGACAGCAAGGGTGAGAACATCGTCCACGGCTCTGACTCGGATGAGAATGCAGCCATCGAAGCTTCCTTTTTCTTCTCAACTGAAGAGGTTGTCAGGGGAAATTAAGCTTTACAAGAGTTGAAAAGCAAAAAAGCGATCGGAAGGTCGCTTTTTTTATGGGTTGTTGTGCCTGATCAGGGTTGCCTCATCAACAAGAATGACCCTGATGGCACCTCCAGGAGCATCATCCATGACCGGAAGGCTTGTCACTCTTTAGCTCAGCAAGATAGTCGCTGAAGCTCTCCCCGTACATCTCCCATATTGTCATAAAAAGAGCGGCGACAATCGGTCCGATAATAAATCCGAAGAGCCCGAAAAGGCCGATGCCTCCCAGCGTTCCAAAAAAAATAAGCAGCTCATGCATCCGAGTATCGCGCCCGATAAGGATTGGACGAAGAATATTGTCAATCTGACCAACCACAATACTGCAAAAGAGGAAGACTCCGATCGCCTGGGGATATTGCCCGGTTGCAGCGAGGTAGATCACCGCAGGAACCCAGACAAGTGGAGGGCCAAGAACCGGCACCACCGAAATCAGCGACATAATGGTGGCCCAAAAGAGTGCACTGTCAATACCTGCAACATGGAGAGCAAGACCGGCAAGCGAGCCCTGCACAATTCCGACCACCATGCTTCCCTTGATCGTCGCACGGGTCACCGACAAAAACCTGTCGAGCAGCCGATGCTGATCGGTATACGTCAGGGGAAGAAAAGAGAGCATTTTGGCAAGCAGCACCTTTCCGTCCCGTAAAAAAAAGAACATGGTGTAGAGAAAAATGAAAAGCAAAAACAGATCGTTAACCGCTGAATAGGTAAATGAGGATATGGAATTAAAAAGCATTGATCCCGTGTTACTGGCAAGTTCTCCAGCTTTCTGAAGAATTTCCTCTCGATAGAGTTCAAACTGGTCATAAAAAGGGAGCGCACGCAGTTGCTCATCAAAGGTGGCTGAGCCGATAAGCTGCTGCTGAACCCAGGGGACGGCAATAGAACTGATTCGAACAGCCTGTTTGGCAACAACACCCAGCAGCGTTGCCAGAGGAAGCACCACAATCAGCAGCAGGGTCAGCATAGTCATGGCAGCGCTCACGCTTTTCGCTCCCCTGAACCAACGTTCAAAACGGCTGAAAACCGGCATGGCAAGGGCTGAAAAAAGAGCGGCAAGAAAAATTGCCATGATAAAGTAACGAATCATGACAAAAAATAGAGCCGAAATAAACAGGAGAAGAAGGAGAAGAATGCCCTGATTTGATGAAATTTTGTTCATGATCCTTGTTATTGGCCTCAATAAAACTTAAAACCACTCCGCAGAATCCTCTTCAAGGAGCTGCGAACGAACATAGGCTACAGCAAAAAGTCCTGCCGTTTCAGCCCTGAGAATCGTTTTTCCAAGGGAGACGGGAGAAAACCCTTTTGCCTCAGCCGCCTGCACCTCACCTGAAGTAAACCCACCTTCACCACCAATAAGAAAAAGAGTCTTTTTACCGCTGAACTGCACATTTGGCGGAGCCTCTGAACCCTCATAAGGAATCAGCCTGAGATCGTATCCCTGAAGCTCAAGAGCCTTTTTGAAAGAGATCGGTACATCAAGCTTTGGCAAATAATATCGCTTTGACTGCCGGGCAGCAGAGAGCATGATTGTTCTCCACCTGTTGAGCTTGCCCTGAACTTTTTCACCCGATGGCTGGAATATCGTCCTCGATGTCATCATGGGAATAATGGAAGATACGCCAAGTTCTGTGGCCTTTTCCAGAAAAAGCTCAAACCGCTGGGGTGCCTTGAGCAGGGAGAGCGCAACCGCCACTTCGGTATTTGGCCGATCCATACTCGCATAATTGAGAATTTCCCCCCGCAACGAGGTTTTATCAACAGCCGAAATCCTCACCTCACAGCGCAACCCGTTGCCATCGGTCACTCGAATCTGATCTCCCTCTTTTTTTCTCAGCACCCGCACCAGATGATGAAACTCATCACCATCAATCGCAAGTGTTCGTTCAGAGAGCTCAATATGCTCAGGCAATGTATAAAAAAGTTCCATTGCCTCTTTTACTCCCTTGCAGCCACAGCAAGGGCGGCGAGGGAGACGTTCCTCGCGCCACCCTGGCGGAGTGCCTCGGCCGCAGCAGCCATGGTGGCACCTGTGGTTACGACATCATCAACCAACAGCACATGATGGCCACGCACCCCGCTGGTGGCCAGAAACGCACCGGCAGAATTCTTTTCCCGATCAACGGCTGACAGGCCGGTCTGTGAAACAGTAAAGCGTTTTCTGACAAGCAATTCTGGCCGCACTGGTTGCCGCAGTGATTGAGCAAGACCTTCAGCAATTTTTTCTGACTGGTTATAGGAGCGTTCAATTTTTTTAAGGCGGTGCAGTGGTATCGGCACAATACAGTCAATATCCCCGAGCCTACCATCCGAAAGCATCCATTTGCCAAGTTGACGACCAAAACTGGTACCAAGATTAAAAAGCCCCTCATACTTCATGGAGTGAAGCACCTGCTGCAATGGACTTTTCTTGTGAAACAGGTAAGAGCACCAGCCCCGTTCAAAGGGAAACTGTTCGCCAAAATGAGCAGTAATCGTTTCACGCAACTCCGTTTCGGCCTCTGACGGTGTTGTGAAAGGAGAGAACTCCTTCATGCAATCTGCGCAACAGTGCTCTTCACCTGGTTGCAAAAGTCTCTTGCAGATCAGGCAGACATGGGGAAAAAGAAGATGCAACAACTGTTCGCGCATGGTACTTAAAAAGAGATGATTAGCCAAAGCATAACGCTGTTGCGCCATACATCCCGGCCTTGTTGCCAAGAAGCGCCGGAACAAGTTCGAGCCCCTCATGCATAGGAGGGAGCGTTGAGCGCCGGAGCTGAGCCAGGGCCGGAACAAAAATAAGATCACCTGCGGCCGAGATACCTCCTCCAATAACAAATTTTCGGATATCCATAAGCACCGCAACATTGGCAAGCCCGATACCAAGAAGGGAGCCAACCCGATGCCAGATCGCAAGCGAAACTTCGTCACCGTCGAGAGCCGCCTGTTCAAGATGTCGAGGGGAGAGTCGTGCATAGTCATTACCACACAGGGCAGTAACAGCAGAGGCTGTTGAACTCTCATCAATCATCTGCCGGGCAATCGCAAGAATTCCTTTTTTTCCGATAAAGCTCTCAAGAGTACCCCGTATACCTGCATGAATAGTTGGCCCGTCAAAATCAAGAATCATAAAACCAATCTCCCCCGCAGTGCCATAAGCACCATGATATAATTTCCTGTTCAACACTATTCCGCCTCCAACACCGGTGCCAAGAGTCACCATGAGGAAATCCTGAAACTCTCTTCCTGCGCCATATACCGCTTCACCAAAAGCAGCAAGATTGGCATCATTGTCAAGAACAACCGGAAGAGATAATTGCTCCTTCTCATGGAGGCACCTCTGGAGTTCATCCCGCAAAGGAAACACCGTCCAGCCGGGCAGATTTGGAGGATAACTCAGCACTCCCTTCACCACATCAACAGCTCCCGGAGCGCCCACTCCAACACCAGCAAAATGGTTGGGTTCAATGCTCACGGAGGCTTCGCGATAAAGATCAGCAATAATTCCAGAAAGCTGTACCACAATCCCACCCGGACCTGATGCGGTATCAGTAGGAACCTTCCTCTCTGTCAGAATACCTCTCTCTTTGTCGACCACCGCCGCCTTGATTGCCGTACCACCAAAATCTATACCGATTGCCCATTGAGACATAGCGCAGAAATGACTATTTGTGATTGAAAGGTCTGATAAATTTTCGGCCATGGCTCCCTGATGCAAAAAAGTCAAGAATCTCAAGGAGTTCAGGCTCAGGAGGAAGCTCCAACCTTACTTTGTCCAAAGCGTTAGCCAGAAGAAGTCCCGACTGAAAAATAATCCGGTAGGCATCTTTAATGAGGGTTATCTTTTCGGAGGTAAAGCCCCTCCGTTTCAGACCAATACTGTTAAGACCCTCAAACCGGAATGATTCATGCCCGGAAGCCATGACAAAGGGCGGCACGTCAAGCGTTGCCCTCGAGAGTGCCCCCAGCATTGAGAAGCGTCCGATCCGGACAAATTGATGTACTCCAGAAAGTCCACCAATCACCACATAATCCCCCACCTCACAATGACCACCAAACGGAACACAATTGGCAACAACTACATGGCTCCCAATAACACAGTCATGACCAACATGAGAATAAGCCATAAAGAGATTGTCGGAGCCAATGACCGTCTTTCCACTCGCCATCGTGCCACGATTAAGCGTCACGCACTCTCGAACCACCGTCCGGTCACCAACAAAAAGCAAGGTTTTTTCGCCAGAGAATTTGAGATCCTGAGGCTCTGTGGAGAGCACCGCGCCTGAATAGATCTTGCAGTCGCTCCCTATTCGTGCACCTGATGCAATATGAACATGGGGCCATATTGTGGTGCCAGCACCAATTTCGACATCATCCTCAATGACGGAGCAGGCACCAACACTAACACCCTCTCCCAAAATTGCACTCTCGCCAATAATCGCAGTTGAATGAATAACGCTCCGCATAGTAGTTATTTTGTTTCAAATTCTTTGATCAATCCAGGCTCTTGCAGCTCAGCAGCAAGCGACTCAACAATACGCTGCGCCTCCTCCTTTCTGCCAACATCACTATATGCTCTCGCCAAGGCATAATAGAGACGAGGATCCGAGCCCGGTGATGAGTGGCTGCTCAACTTCTCAAGATAGTTAATATACACAGAGGTTTTCTGCTTTTCACCAAGGAGAACATACAGAGCAATCACCGAACCAGCAAGCTCAGGATTCAGCGGATACTGACCAAGAGGCAAAAGTCTCGCAGAAGTATCCAGCACCTGCAGTGCAAGCTCTCCACGCTTGACACTCCGTGGGGTGCCGGAGGCATCACGTATTGTAATCACTCCGGAAGGGTCTGCGGCAAGTTCAAGAGCAAGACGAACAAAGAGAGGTGGATAGTTGCCACACAACCTCCGTGAGGTCTCCTCAAGATTAACCTCACGATTATTGAGATTTCTGTACTTGTAGAGCTGTACAAGATTGTTGTACAACAGCGACGGATCAATATAACTCATTGTATCAGAGCTTTTAAGCGGTACAACCCTGTAGGCCAGACCATCAAGACGAAGATAGTTTTCGAGACCAATCATGCTTTCGGGGTCAACCGTCAGAGCGAAATAGATCGGTCGTCTGGCAAAATTATTCATCAGAATCTCATAGACAGCAATATCCTGGGGGCGAAGATAGCCCTGATTATTGTACACTAAACCCGGTTTCAACAGCCAAATCATGGTGTCCACCGGCTCAGCAGGCAAGGAAAGACCATGAAGGGTTGACTCACGCAACAGCTCCCGACGGGCAACCGATGAAGGAAGCACGGCATCAACAGAATCAATGGGGAGATAGGTGATGGCATCAATCTCCCCATCACCCAAACTGAACGAAACCGGTTTTGCACCACGCGGGCTGCTGTTTTTCAACTGACGGAGATACCATCCGGTATTGGAAAGACTCAGGTTGACCACACGAACGTCAGTACGAATGCGTTCAACCTCCTGCAGATACCACAAGGGAAAGGTATCATTATCGCCATTGGTAAAAAGAATAGCATCTTTTTCACAGCTCTGGAGCATATTCCAGGCCCAGTCCCATGGGACATAGTTCCCTGAACGGTCGTGCATAGGATAGTTCGCCTGCAACATCCGGCCATTAATCAGTAACACTCCTGCAAAAACCGTCAGCGCGGCAAAAAGCACCTGCGGCCTGCTGCCAACAAGCCTCAACCGCTTGCCCAGCCACAGCCAGATACTCTCAATCCCAATTCCTATCCAGAGAGCAAAGGCAAAAAAACTCCCGGCATAACTGTAATCACGCTCACGAGCCTGAGGCTCTGTCTGGTTAAGATAGATCACCAGCGCAGCGCCAGTCAGCACAAAGAGGGTGGTCACAACCAGCCCCATTTTCCACTCCCGCCTGAAATGGGTTATTGCCCCGACAAGTCCGACAAAAAAGGGGATTCCCCACAGCACAGACCAGTCAACTCCGGCACCCTCCATATCATGCTCCCTGCCAATAAACTGCCAGCCAAAATAGCGGAGGTACATTTTGTCCAACTGGTAGGAGAGAAAATAGTCGAGGTCGCTCGAATACTGTTTATAGTAGTACTGATGTACTGGCTCAGGAGACCACCGCCTCGGCCAGAGTGGCATCTCCCCGTACTGATCGCGGTTGAGATAGGAGAAAAAGGCCTCGGAGGTCGATGGATTATTTTCGTTGATCGGCGGCCCTGCCTGCGCACGCACCGAGATCATCCCATAAGAGGTATAGCCAATAACAATCAAAAAAAGAGAGACAAGCATGGTATTCAGCAGAGCCATCCGGTTGTTGTGCGCATACCAGATACCATAACCAAGCAGTATCAGAAAAAGTATAAATCCCCACCAGGAGGTGAGTTGCAGCAACATCGGAAGACCTTTGATTATGCCAATATAAATCAGAAAAAAAAGTCCGGAGGAAGCAAGAGTGAACAGCGCAAAGGAGGTAACAGTAACGTCATACTTCTTGAAATAGTAGAGCAATGCAACGGCAAAAACGGCCAGAAGACTGAGCAGGTGAACCCCTATGGAAAGCCCGATAATGTATATCACCAGCAACAGCCACCGTTCATGACCTGGTGCAGGATCCTCTTCATACCAACGAAGAATCAGCCAGACAACAAGAGCTGTAAAAAGTGATGAGAGAGCGTAGACCTCTGCCTCAACAGCATTGAACCAGAAACTGTCGGAGAGGGCAAGAGCCAGCGCTCCCACAACAGCTCCACCATAGGCTGATACTTTTTCGGCCAGGTTCCACTGGTCGGGCTCGCTCTTGCGATAATGGGTGATCAATCTGACAATAATCAGGTAAGTCAACATGATGGTTGCCGCACTGGCAAGCGTGCTGATCAGGTTCACCCGCGCACCGGTATCACTGAAAAATGGAATCATGGAAAAGAGGCGCCCAAGCAACAGAAAAAGGGGAGCTCCGGGGGGATGGGGAATGCCAAGAGTAACTGCAGTGGCAATAAACTCTCCGCAATCCCAAAACGAAAAGGTTGGGGCCATGGTGCGGAGGTACAAAATTTCAGCGACAAGAAAAAGAACGGCAGCAAGTATGCGGTTAATCGTCCGGTGTGTCATGGATAAAACGTACTCAGATAATAGTGGGTTAACCGAAAACAAGAGCAGCTGCGATAAAATCGGCAAACAAAAAACCTTTTTCCGTCAGGTAAAGGAGCCCCTCATGCTGCACAGTCCACCCTTTAACAGTGAATTGATCAATACTTCGAGCAACGAGGCACCCCAATTTATTTTCTTTTTGCAAAAACTCAACATCAAGACCGCTGTTTATTCGGAGCGAGAGAAAAACCTGTTCAGTAAACCGCTCTTCAGCCGACAACTCTTCATGAAACACAACCGCATGAGCAGGCGCAGCAAGATATCTGGTCAAGCTCGATACATTGGCCATGCGGATTTCACGTTCCCCGGCAACAAGAAAACTGTGGGCTGAAGGGCCAAAACCAAGGTATGACTCACGCTTCCAGCTTGCAAGATTATACCGGGAATGATGTCCCGGCAGACAAAAATTGGAGACCTCATAATGGGTATACCCATGAAGAGCCGCTTCACGCATTGCCACTGCATACATTGATGCCTGCACCGCATCATCAGGAACAGTAACTATCCCCTTTTCTATCTTGCGATGGAGCAGTGTCTTCGGCTCAACCGAGAGCATATAGACTGAAAGATGCTGAGGATAAAGCGCCAGTGCCGTCTGGAGATCGGCATTCCACATCGAAAGATCCTCTCCTGGAACTCCGCAGATAAGATCAACGCTCACCGAGTCAAACATCCGGAGGGCACCAGCGGTTACCCGCTGCGACTCAAGCGCGCTATGCTTTCGACCAAGTATCTTCAGCTTTTCTGGAAGAAACGACTGCACTCCCAAACTAAGTCGCGTTATTCCCGCCGCACGTAACTCATCCATCGTCTCTTCAGTGAGATCTTCGGGATTGGCCTCAAGGGCAATTTCAATGTTGGCAGCAAAGGTACAAAGCGACCGAAGCTGGTCAAGCCATCCTGTGAGTAAACGCACCGGTACAAACGATGGGGTGCCTCCTCCAAAATGGATGGCGCTGATTATCGTTCCTTTGAGATCAGCAGAGCGAGCAACGGTCTCAAGGGAAAGCGCCGTGAAAAAGGTATCGACAAGCTCCTTGCTGGTGACAAGATAAAAATCACAATAGGAGCAACGAGCTTTACAGAATGGAATATGCAGGTAAAGCGTCAGCATGAGCCACTACCAACTGACATCGAAAGAGACAACCGTGTCATGAAAATGCAAGAATGTACTCCGTAACGGCTTGATAGAGATCATCAGCTACAAATTCAGGAATAATGTTCTGCGCCAGGCAGAGTTCTTCTTCGTTATGCCCTGTCCTTACCAGAACAGGCCGAAGCCCGGCACGCAGACCACACTCAACATCAAGTGTTTTATCCCCGACAAAAAACGAAGCCGCCCGATCAACAACCAGCCCTTCCGCCAGAAATTCATCTATTGCCTGCTCCACCATACCTGTCGCCGGTTTCCGGAAATCAGCGAAACGGTCGTACTCAGGATGGGGATAATCAGGATGAAACGGACAGTAATAGCAACGATCGAATCCCGCATCTTTTGCTGCGAGCAGGTGATTGAGATACCGGTTTACCCCCTCTACCTGCTCTCTTGTGGCAATACCTCTGGCAATCCCTGCCTGGTTGGTGATAATCACTATCCGAAAGCCTGCACGCCTTGCCAAAGCAATTGCCTCGTCCGCACGCTCAATGAGAACCAGTTGCTCAATTGATGCAATATATGAGCCAGTATCCTGATTGATGGTACCGTCCCTGTCAAGAAAAAGAACCTTGATTTTCTGCGTTATCATCCCTGTGGTTCAAGAAGTTCGCGGTAGAGATAGTCATACTCCTCCGCTGAATTTTTCCAGGTAAAGTCGCGAGTCATAGCCTCGGCCATAATCTGCGGCCAGCACTCCTCGTCATGGAAACATTGGAGTGCATCACGAAGCCTGCGAACCAGCGATGCCACAGTATAGTCATAAAAAAGAAACCCTGAGCCACTGCTGCCTGTATGATCCGCTATGGTTTCAACAACCCCGCCAGCAGCATAAGCGACCGGTATTGTACCATAATTCATGGCGAACATCTGCATCATACCGCATGACTCAATCATGCCAGGCATAAGCAGAATATCCAGCCCTGCAATAAGAAGGTGAAAGAAAGTATCAGAATATTCCGTCTGAATGCTCACCTGCTCAGAATGCTTCAGAACAAAATCCAGAAACAATTTTTCGTATTTCTTGTCACCTGACCCACTGACAAGAAGTTGAATATCTTGGGAAACAAGCTGTTCAAGGCTCTGCAGAAGGAGGTCAGCGCCCTGAAATTCATCAAAATTGGCAATCACCCCTACCAGCGGCACTCCTTCGCGGAAAGGCAGGCCAGAATGCTCAAGAAGCGCTTTTTTATTATCAAGCTTACCCTCCAAATGCTCCAGACTGTAACGCTTTTTTATAAGCTTGTCCGCTGACGTGTTCCACTGCCTGCTGTCAATGCCGTTGATAATACCATGCAATGTTGCCCCTGACTCATCAAGAATTCGTCCAAGACCATAAACCTTGGGTCCATCACGAACAATCTCCTCAGCATAAAGCCGTGAGGTTGTCGTGATAAGATCAACATGCTCAATACCAGTATAAAGCATATTGACATCATCGTGGGAGCAATGAAGGGCTGAAGAGACCTCATCGGGCAATGACCTCTGAAATGTCTTGAGTGGGAGAATACCCTGACGATAAATATTATGAATGGTCAAAACCGTTTTTATATCCCTGAAGAACTCATGAGAGGCATAAACCGTCTTCAATAAAAGAGGAATAAGACAGGCATGCCAGTCATGGCAATGGATAATATCTGGCTTCCAACCCAGACGCAACAAGGTCTCAAGCACACCAATGTTGAAAAAAATAACCTTGTCTGTGCTTATCTTAAGATCAGTTGCGTTATATGTTTCTGTAAAAAGACCGTTGCGCTTGAAATATTTTTCGTTATAAAGGAAATATGTCTGGATCTTGCTTGAGGGTAACGCAGTCACCTTGACGTTCAACAAATCAATTTTCTCCTTAAGCTGCACCTCAATGTCAGAGAGACGCAACACATCATGGAGTCGGAATTTACGGTCGTTGATAGTACCATACTTCGGCATCATGATACGAGCTTCAAACCCCTCTTCTTCAATAGCCTGAGGAAAAGATGCCATAAAATCACCCAATTGGCTGATTCTTACAAAAGGAGAAACTTCACCGGAGACATAAAGAACCTTAAAATTTTGTCTTGGCATCTATATGGCACTCAATCTATAATTTTTCACGAAAAACTTTTATAGAACTACATTAGTTTCTAATTTACGAATTTTCACGGTCAGATACAATCAAGCCTCTCTCACCAGAGAGCCGAAGGATTTTCATGCAGCATGCCTCCCGCCCCATAAACCGCTTATTTATTCTCCTGCTCTTGATGACAGGGGGTTGTGCTTCCGATATACCACCCTCAGGAGGCCCCGCAAATACCGATCCGTTACAGGTGATATTCTCCGATCCTGCACCTTCGAGCCTCAATGTATCCACAAGAAGAATCAGGCTGACCTTCAACCATGAAATCACAGCACGGCAATTACTCAAAGCCCTTATCGTCTCTCCCTCTCTCGAACAGTACGACATAACTGTCGATGGAAACGATGCTGAAATAAGAGTAGAAAAGCCACTGGCAAACAACCAAACCTACAGCATTACACTCAGTACAACGCTCCAGGACAACCTGGGACGAACCTTTGCAGCTCCTTATGCCCTCTCTTTTTCCACAGGTGCAATTATCAATAATGGTTCCATCAGTGGAAAAGTGATCAACTATGACTTTTCACCTGCCCCAAATGCGCTGATTCTCGCGTTTGCTGACCACCCGGAAAAGAGCGGGAAAGGTGAGCTGCTGAACAATATACCCGACTACCTTATCCAGGCAGATAGATCTGGCACCTTCTCATTTCACCACCTTGCTGCCGGATCATACAGAATTATTGCAATAAATGACAGAAACAATGACTTGAGCTACACTACAGGATCAGAAGAGTTTGGACTGAGCAGTACAGCACTTGTTCAAACCGGCTCTACCAATCTCCTCTTCAGATTTACAGAGCTTTCCAGAAAAACTCAACGGACATCATCCGAACCGGCACCAACTCCCTCTGAAACAGGAAGTATTTCGGGAAGATGTTATGCTTCAGGAGAAAAGATTGTTGTTGAAGCATCAACCCAGACGGCATCCTTCAGCACAACGGCAACACGAGACAAGAGAGGAATATTTTACTACTCGTTCAATGAACTGCCACCTGGCAGCTATAACGTCAGCGCTTATCTCTATTCAAAAAGAAAATTAAAGGAACAAAAACCACCATGGAACCCAGGCTCCATCAAACCGTTTCTACCAGCCGAACCCTTCGGATATTATCCAGAGAAAGTGACAGTTCGGGCGCACTGGAGCGCAGAACATATCGATATACATTTGCCACCCAAGTAACCAAAAAAAAATTTATATGACCACGCCATCAAAAATAGGACCAAATTCAATTATTCAGACTGTTGCCGCTCTTGAAGCCACTTATGGTAAAACAAAAGCCGAAAACATGCTGAGGAAGATTGGCCAGGGCTATCTTGTCGGCAACCTGCCAAAAGAGATGACGGAAGAAACCAAATTTCACACCCTTGTCGGCGCACTTCAAAAAGAGATAGGAGAGACTGCGACCGCAAGTATCTTGAAAGATTCCGGTGAAAGAACTGCCCGATACCTGCTGAAGGTGCGTATTCCCGGCATCTTCCAGAAAATAGTAAAACTGCTCCCGCCACGCCCGGCATTCAGACTGCTCTTCTTCGCTATCAGTAAAAATGCATGGACTTTCGCCGGAAGTGGTGAATTCTCATACACCTTGAGCCGTCCGCCTGAAATATCCGTCAAGGTGATTTTCCCAACACAGGCGGTTGTAGGCAACTTTTACCTCGGGACCTTCACCGCCCTTTTACAGGAGCTGGTCAGCCAAAAAGCGACAATAAGAGCTGATATAAGAAAGGAAAATAACAACATCCGATGCCAGTATCGATGTGACATCTAAAAGAGTAGAAACAGCAAAGCCCATCGAAAGATGGGCTAAAGCTGTGATAAAAACTCGGCGACGACCTACTCTCCCGCTTTTAGGCAGTACCATCGGCTCTCCAGGGCTTAACGACTCTGTTCGGAATGGGAAGAGGTGATCACCTGGGAAAAAGTCGCCGTAGAAACGGACGACAAAGGAAGCAATACTTCAGAGTAAGGATACTTTGTAAACTTATAAACTTTCCTGCCACGGTCAAAA